>Ga0233412_10000348_pt1 | contig 27249 bp, 33 predicted proteins | sample Na_anoxic_4_MG_FD_180667 | JGI IMG/M metagenome (GOLD analysis project Ga0233412, IMG submission 180667) | Seawater microbial communities from Saanich Inlet, British Columbia, Canada - Na_anoxic_4_MG | ecosystem: Environmental > Aquatic > Marine > Inlet | place: Canada: British Columbia...
CTTTTGCGTGTCTATTTTATCTACTTTCTTCATTTTAAATGCCGTATAATTATATACTGGATCTATATCTATTATTATACCATCGTCTTGAACCAACTCACGAGTTCCACCAACATTATTTGTTAGAACTGGCTTACCAGCACACAGAGCTTCAACTACAGCATTCGGACAAGCGTCTAATCTACTAATATGAATAACTCCATCGCAATTAGCATAATACTTGTATGTTTCAGAAGGCTTAATAGATCCGAGATATTTTACATTAGGATGATCTATACGCTTCTCATCTCGAATTTTTCCTATCATAACTAAAACGGTATCATCTAAATCTGCGTTTATAAAACCTCGTACAATAGACATCGGACGCTTTAATGGAACCCATCTAGCACAAGCTACAAGCATTTTTTTGTATCCCATCTTATTTTCTGGGACGTTATTATAAAACTCTGGGTCGCATCCGTTGTATATTATTCTGTGTTCCTCTTTAGTCGAGTCAATAACTCCTGCACATATCTTTTTAGAAAACTCGCTTTGAAAAATAACAGCATCGCATCTTTGAATAGTCTTTCTGATTCTCTTATTCATAACAGTTCTGCCGCTACGAGCTTTGTCAAAATAAACGCCATCTGCTCTATGTACCCAAATAGATTTCTTAAACTTGTCTGATCCTCCCCACACACATGACAGATAGATATGTTCTCTACGATCTACTACTCTCACAGGAAAATTAGCAGTCAAACTATCACAAAGCCTATTAACAAAAACCTTCGGGCCTAAACCAGAAGAATGTATTTTTAGTTTAATCTTTTTCATATTTCTATGATCTTGAACGGTCTATGTCTATTTTTATGGTGCTCTCTAATCTTCTTCCACATATCTTTCTGAGACGAGTTATGAGACATATTGCTGTTATGATATCTATATAAATATAACTGTCTTTGATGAAACGCTCCCTGCCCCAACTCTTCAAGGTTGTATCCGAGATCTTTATCTACAGTACACTTCAAATCTCTAAATAGTTCTCCTCTATCTCGCATCTCAGTTTTAAATGTTCTCCAATGAGAATAAACATGCTTCAACCCTGCCTCTGAATCATAAATAGTCCCTCTCTTAGCCATACTAGACAATCCATTTCTGAATCTATCCATTTTGGTATTGCCCCACTTATGATTAGACCAAATGAAATCTATATCAGGATTATTCTCGTATAATTCAACCATTCTAGTTATAGAGTCAGGTCTAAGTTTGTCATCTCCATCTAAAATCCCACAATACTTACCAGTAGCTTTAGATAATATCTTTCTATAGTTAGCACCACAATATAACCGTTCCTTATTTCTTATTACAAAAATATTATCATGCTTAGCAGCGATCTCGCAAGCTCTCTTATAGGTTCTATCGCTACTACAATCGTCTACTATTATATGCTCCCAATTGTCATAATTTTGAGAGATGACACTACGCATCATCTCTCCGACGAATCTGAGACAGTCTCTTGTGGCACTCAAAACTGAGAATAACGGCTTTTCAACAGTCATCAAATATCCTTTTATAATTGTCTAACATATGTTTTACATGAAATCTTTCCATAAAATTCTTATGAGTACTTTTTTTCATTTGTTCCATATAGTCTTTATCGTCTATAAAACGTGAAATAATTCTCTTCAACTCAGCATCGTTCTTATATAAAAATCCATTAACTCCTTGCTCTATAATCTCATTAACACCCCCTCCTCTATCTCTAGCAATGATAGGAATTCCACAGTTATGCGTGGTTATGAACGGGACACAATACTTGGATGTGTCACTGGTAAAATTCATAACTTTAAATTCACCATAAACATCCCTTATACAAGTAATAGGAATATAAAAATTTCTATCATCTTCTATATGTCTTTTTTTACTATTAACACTTTTTATAGTTACAGTAATATTCCAAGAAGGATTAGCATTTACGAGTCTACCACATAAAGTCTGTTTCTTTTTTTTTCTATTTTTACAAGTTCTAACAGCAAACAAATCTAACTTAGAATAAGCTAGAATTAACTGATACGACAGTTCTTTAGATACCGTAGAGAGTACTATTTTATTTTTCTTTTTATAGACCCAACCATCGCCTCTAATGTATCCTAATAAAAAAGACTCAAGTATATCTTTCTTAGCATTTAATATAAATCCAGGAATTCTCTTTGTCAAAGATTTATCTCCTAAAAAACTTTTAAACCACTTCGATATATCCGTTGAACAAAAATATATCCTTAACGTAGTTAATGTTTTAACGATTCTAACTTTAACTCCCAAACATCTTTCACAAATAAATTTAATTTCTTCAGCATAATTCATTTCTTTATGCGATAGATCAAAACAAACTACACCATTAGACTTGCTGCTTCCTTCTGCTAAATACCATCCTAAAAGATAAGAAAACTCTTTATTTAAGTATCTGGTATGTAATAAATTTTTTAAATATTTTTTCCCCAATCCCTGTTTATTTATAAAAGGACTAAAATCTATGATAAAAGGTTTATCAACTTCATATTTAAATTTTGGAAAAACAACATAATCATTAACAAGTAAATTATCTGCACAACTCCATTTTTCAGCTTTTATGACTTTTTTATACTTGCCAAACGAATTCTTTAACCTTTCTACTTTTACAGTTAAAACTCTATGATCAGGTGTAACTCTAAAACTAGGATGCCCCATAACTTTAATTTCTTTAACTCTTTTCTTAATCCCATTATTAAATACCTTTTGTACAATACCTCCATAAACCTCATCATTTACTTTTACGTCTTTCATTGTTTTTAGTCTGTTTCCTATAAATATTTCCTGCTCTTCAGGAACACAAGATAAAGCCTCTAGAATAGCCATACTGCAACCTTCAGGACGAGGCGATCCGTGAAGATAAAGATCAAAGCTTTTGATAATCGGAATCTTTTTATTCAACCTAAACACAGGGCCAAACAACTTGGCCCCTTTGGGAATTAAACGTTTAGCCTTGGGATCGACTGGTCCTATTATATATTGAGATACACGTTTGTCTCGTATCTTTTCGTTTAAAAACTTTGCTGGCGTTACTCTTTGACATCTCCCCAAAACCAATTTGTCACTGACATGAGATGGTTCTGTATTGTAGTAATCTCCGCATCCGTTAAGAATAACGACTGGATTCCCCGCTTTTGCTTTTCTAACTTGTTTAGCAAAATAATCAGAAACGCACACAATTTTAAATGCTTTAAAACCTGGAAGTCTATGGAGATTAACATCTCTATGGTTTATGACCACATATCTACAAGATTTGTGAAATTTGATACTTTTTGTATAGCCAAGTACATGATGAAAAACAAGACAATCTCTGATCTCTGGAACAATTTTCTTTTCAAAACTAGAATAGTTATATACCTCCAAAGGAACTTTATAGGAAGGGGCAAAACCATTGTCTACTAAACCTTTTCTACCAAAAAGACCTGTCTTGCTGACAACGTATGAACGAATATCTCCCTTCCAATACTTGTGCATGCCAGCAGCCATTTCAAGAAAAGTGGTAGAACCACCATTCAACTCAAGACTATCTATTATATTTATTACTTTCATTTTATAACTGTTTTGAAAAAGCTATAATATTGCTCGACGCAATTACTCATGCTTAAATCAGGTCTACGAATACTCCATTTCCTTCCCACTACTTCTCTCATCGCCAAAGCGACCTTTTTGACATCAATAGATTCCGGATCTCTCATAGAAAACATTTTAAAGTTGTCTGGTGGATCGATCTTTACAATTATACCATCCGAACTTACAATCTCTTTAGTCCCTCCAGCATTATTACATACAATAGGTTTCCCAAAAGATAATCCCTCTATAACGCTATTCGGGCACGACTCCATCCTAGAAATATGTACTATAGCCGTAGCAGCTTTATAGTACTGATATGTCTCTCTAGGCTTAAGCTTTCCAGTACATATGATATTAGAATTAGATGGACGCTTCTTTATACCGTCTCCGATCATTACCAAAGCACTATTCGGTATCTCGGCTTTAATAAACGCCCTCATGATAGCTTGAGGACGTTTTATAGGTCTCCATAAAGCACACGCTACAAACAAATGTTTATGCTTATGCCTAAACGGAGCAATGTTGCTACATATAGATTGATCAAAACCATTATGTATCGTTGCTATTTTAGATCCTCTTACTCCAAGTATTTTATTGCACATGCCCAAAGAAAACGTACTTTGATATATTACGCCATCTGCTTTTTTAATAGCATTCTTAATCTTATTGTTGAATCTAATCCTATCTTTATTCAATTTATCAAAATAGCAATTATCTACACGATGTATAACCTTAACTCCTTTGGGAGGATTCCCTCTCCAAACAGCAGACAAATATAAATCTGGGTTTTTATCTGTCACCTTGACATCATAGTGATCCACTAAATAATGCCTCAATCTTCTCATGAAGACGCTAGGACCGCCATGCTTGCTATGGAAAAATTGGATTTTCATCTCTTTTTAAGCTTTATTTTTTCTAACAATTGGATATATGACTTTGCCATATACTTAGCGTCTAAATGCTTTTCCTTAAAATGGATTTTAGTGGTTTCTTTAAGCTTTGCCAGTTTAACCGGACTTTCACAAAGCTCAGTCATTATGTCTTTGGCATGATTTTTATTTTGGAAGATATAACCGTTTACCCCGTTTTCTATAATCTCTTTATTGCCAAAATGATTACTACAAATAACAGGTACGCCGCAGGCTAAAGATTCCAAAACGGAAACGCTAAGCCCCTCTTGCTCGTTAATCTCATACAGGAACAGATCCCAACTCTTCATTATAGATATCTTCTCTTCAAAAGAAGTGATAGATCCCTTCAGAGCAACATGATTTCTACTATTTTTAATTCTAGACAAATATTTTCTAGCTCTCTTGAAGAACGGTCCATTCCCTATATATTCATGAACCATTGGTTTAGGAAGTTTAACCTTTGAACACCATTTTATCCATCCGTCAGAATATTTCCATTTATTAAATGTATTAACTCTACCAGTTATAAGATTATCTATCTCACGCCTTTTCCTCGCTTTAATGGGCAGATACCTCTCTCTATTAACGCCATTAAATATAGTCGCCATATTCCCTTTGCAAAGTTTTCTATTCTTCGCTATACCATTAGACATACTCTTACAAACAGATACTATATAATTGCACCTTTTAATTTTAGACCACACCTTACTCATTGTAAAAGTGTGATTTATAACTATGATAGGTATCCTGGAATATAACTTTTGATAAATATTTGTGTCAGAATGAAATAACTTGTGGTATATCAAGAAACACGGTTTATGAGTTAAAATATGTTTAGCGAATTTTTTATCCTTTAGCTCTACTAACTCTACTCCATACGAATGAGCATTCTGCCTAGCTCTCACACTTCCAATTTTTCTAGTATAAACAATTTGTTTATATTCTGAATACTTGTCAATAGCATAATAAAGCTCTAGCAAAATAGATTGTGCCCCACCTGTATCAAACTCAGAAATGTAATGAATTATAATTGGTTTAGCCATATTAATTCCCCAAACTCATATCATATGTCGGAATATGGTCTTTCAAAAGTGAATCTGGATTAAATGTGTACAAACTCTTACCAGTTACTTCCTTATACATCGCAACTAGTTCACAAGTATACTTCGCAGTATGATGTCTGTCCTCTAAACCTCTCCCCATTATCCTAGTTATCCCTCTAAGTGTATTTTCTGGCAACCAAAAATATCTGTGATCGTATAAATCAACTCCAACAAATATAATATTATCATAACCAAGATATGTAGCTATATGCAAAATGCATGTCATTGTACAAAAATCATAAATTAATCCATCAGCGAATACGTCATATTCTAACATCTTTTTAGAAATTACAGATTGTCTACGACCTCTCACCCCAAGCTTTTCTTTAAATTCTTCAAGTTTAGTTTTTGCGAAAATCTCTTTCAAGACTATACCGTCTTGTTTGAATTTATTGGTAGCACTTTTAAGAGAATAAGTGTTAATTCTACTCCATCTAGGAGAAGATTCTGACATATCATCACATATTAGACATGTCTTCGGATAATATTTAGCTAACATGCTAGATAAAACGTTTTGAGTCTCACCCCTAGTCGTAAATGTTTTAATAGCCTGCTCTCTTAAAAAATAAAAAGTAGTTGAAATTCTACTTTTACATTGCCAATTAAATCCAATAGAATCAAACTGAGATAAATGACTTTTCTCTTTGTCCGTAAGATGCTTTATAGAATAACCACAACCATAAACTACCATTGTGTCACTATTTTTATATCTTTTAAATTCTTTTTCGCCTATTCGATTCATAAACAAATATACTCTTACATTTATCACATTTATAATTTAATTTTATTTCTGCTTTTAGTGCTTCTCTTGTCGCAATAACGCTGTTACAATCAGGACACACTGTCTTTCTAAAATCTCTAGCTCTGTCGTTAAAAATATTATGGACATAAACATAATTAAACCCAGCTTTTAAAAATTCAGCCACATCAAAAACTGCTTCATCAGAACTAGCTTCACTTAAATTTTCGTCAGTAGGAATAATTTTCAATACATGAACCGGAACGTCTACTTGATCTTGATACTTTTCTCCTTTTGTCAAATTTAATTGCAATAAATCTACAAAATTCCCAGGAGTACTGTACTTATACACCGGCACACTGATCTCTACATGTTTTCCTTTATGAAAAGCTTGCTCGATTCTTTCCTTTACAGTAACATCTTTAGCCTTATTAGCTCCGCAGTAATTATAATATTGACTAGAACCACCTTTCCAATCTATATTCAATGCGTCAGTTGCTTCTAAGATGTCAAACCAAGGAGATTCCTCAACATAAGCATTTGTACTTATCATAAATTTGATATGTTGTTTCTTACACTTATTTGCCAAATCTATAAGAAACTCATAATAAGGAATAGGCTCAGTATAAGTCATACATACGCCAATACAACCTTTTGCGATAGCCATATTAACTATTGCACTTGGACTAAAATATTTACATCCATCAGCATTCTGCTTTCTACTTATACAAATGTTCTGGCAATAGCCGCAAAATAAGTTGCAGCCATAACCTCCAACAGATAATATTTTAGAACCAGGGAAGAAATGATAAAAAGGCTTCTTTTCAATCGGTTCTATAGCCATTGTAGAAACGCGACTGTAACCTTCAAGATATATCCCATCCTTAGAAGCTTTTCTAGCCCCACAGATACCAACTTGACCGCTTTTCAATGTACATTCATGCGGACATATCGTACATTTGAACGAATCACTCTGTTGTTTCTTCAACTAGACTCTCCTCAGAACTTTGTCTCTGTTTCAAATATATTTCACCGATGACACATTTTCCGTCCATGTGATCTATTTCGTGCTGAACAACCTTCGATGCAAATCCTTCAACATCTTCTACATGTTCTTCAAAATTTTCATCTAAATATTTAACCTTTATACTATAAGGTCTTTGAATTTCTGAGACTATTCCTGGGAAGGAAAGACACCCCTCTTCTCCGGTAGTAAACTTATCAGAAGATTTTTCTATAATTTCCGGATTTATTAACAACTTTACCACGTTAAGCTTCGTATTAATTCTTAATGCACATACTCTTTTATTTACTCCTATCTGACAAGCCGCCAGGCCAACTCCGTTTGAAGTCGCACATAAAACATCCATCAGAGTCCCTATAAACTCAGTATCATCATCCTTAGATAGCTCTGTCGATGGAAGATGAAGCTCAGGAGCATCATATAAAAGGATTTTTTCAACAAGCTCCAGATTAGCTGCTCGTTTTTTATCTCGCTTAGCGGAAATTCTTTTACGTCTTTGTATGGTTTTTGATTTTTTACTCATAGTTTTCTCATTTAACGCAATGCAACTTTAATTCGAATACGACCATCTTTGTCTACCTTCTCAGACTTAAGAGAATATTTGGTATTCTTCTTCCTGATGGTCTGCCTAACTCTATGTTTAGAATACAACTGTTTCAAGGCTTTAAGCTTGAGTTTCCTCTTGTCCATAGAATCATGGTGTATGAGATATTCATCTCCTGACAATTCAAAACCTATGTCAGCACTTAATCCTCTATTGGACACTTTTCTCAAAATCACATGAGCTTTTTTATTGGTTCTATTATAGTAGCTTTTAACAGTTTGAGCTACTTCGTTTTGCTCAACGACAAACCCTAGCTCCTTAAGTGATTCCACCAAACATTCTTCATCCTTTAGATTAATCTTTACGGTAATATTTTCACTCATCTTCTTCTCACCTTATAGCTACTTTAATTCTAATTCGACCATCGGCATCAACTGTTTTTGATTTCAGTTTATACTTTCTAGCCTTGCTGGAAATAGTTTTTTCTACTTTATGTTTAGCGTAAAGCTGTTTCAATTGATTTGGTCTTAACTTCTTCTTCCCCTTATCAAACTCAGAAACGCGCAAAACGTATTCTCCATTTATTAGTTCAAACCCGACATCATTAGAAGCACCGCCAACTTGCTTTCTAGGTATAACAATATGAGCTTTTTGTTTCCGTTTATCGCCTTGAAAACCTGTAAGAGGCACAGCTTCTGCATGTATCTGAGGCTTGTAACCAAGTTCTTCCAAAGTCTTAATAATACACTCTTGATCCTTTAGACCTATGTCAATTTGATGATATTCGCTCATATCTACATTCCTTAATCTAATATGTCTTTCAACCAAGACGTTTTTGGTAAATCTTCTGGATTCTTTTCTGCTCTCTGTAGAGCGACTACAACATCTTTATCAGTGAAGAGCAGATGACATTCTTCATCATCAATTAACACTCTTATATGATTATATTTACTTGCTGCTTGTGGAACTTTCTTCTTGTTTACAACTTCCTGCAAGTCTGTCATCCTCGACTCATCGAAAAGACTTATTTCATCTACTATGATATCACGTATCCAAGACACTTTTGGTAAATCTTCTGGATTTTTCTTAGCTCTTTTTAGTCCAAGCTTAATTTGCCAATCGGTGAACAATAAATGCTCCTCATGACCGCATGGGAACTGAACTCTGATATGATTATATTCGCATGCCGCTGCAAATTTTCTGTAGGTATTTTTAACTCTCTCTACGTCACCAATCCTTTTACCTTTAATCTGTTTTCCTATTATGTTAACTCTCATTTTTTTCTCCTAATATTATGTCGTTTTCTTTGTCGTTATGGTATCTGATTAAAAGATCAACAAAATCTCTTACTGCACCATGCCCTCCCTTGTTATCGGAAATATAATTAGATTCCTGCTGTATTTCATAGATAGCATCAGATGGACATGCTGTCATCTTCGCCAACTTCATACATTCTAAATCGTTTTCGTCATCGCCCATATAAACGATATTATCAAATGTTACGTCCGAATTAAGAATCTGTTCTTCGACAAGTTTTTTCTTATCTAATATAGAACTAAAAACATATAACTTGGTCTTTGCAACAACAGGTAATCTTTTTACCTGCCGTTCTATACACATGTCTGTAGCTCCAGTTACGATAAATACTTTAACTCCAAAAGATTGCAACTTTGATAGCCCATGAAAATCTTTAGTATTAAACGCTTTCGTAACAATATTATCCTCAGAAACCCTATAAATTCCATCAGTCAAAGTCCCGTCTAAATCTATAATAGCAACTTTAATTTTTGTCATAGTAAATATTATATCGAATTTTTGTTCACATTCCGATAAAAAAACAGAGATAGGAGACAAATATGAAAAAATACGCAACAGTAATAGCTGAAATCGGCGGCACTCATATTGGTAAAGTAGATAGAGCGAAAAAACTTATCAGACTCGCCAAAGAAGCTGGAGCAGATGTAGTAAAATTTCAAAAACGTAATCCATATGAAAGTGTTGCAAAAGAATGGTGGGATAAGCCCCATCCTAATAAAATCTTCTCTTACGGAGATACCTATCTTGAACACAGACTCAATCTCGAACTGTCCCAAGATCAACATGCGGAACTCAAAAAATACTGTGAAAAAATAGGGATCATATACAGTACATCAGTCTGGGACGAAACGTCAACCAAAGAAATAGTCGAACTACAACCAGATTTCATAAAAATACCTAGTGCTTGTAATCATAGATTAGACCTTATAGACTATATATACGATAATAGCAAATGCGGAATACACATCTCTACCGGCATGACTAATCACAAAGAAAGAGCCGCCCTATTTAATCATGTCGTACTAAAAGACGAGAGACTAGAACGTACAGTCATATACCATTGCACTAGCGGATATCCAGTCCCATTCGACAAACTCTATCTGTCAGAACTAAAAACAATATCCTCAATGTTTGAATTAAATTGTGGAACTCTCAATTATAATAGTTCCTCAAATCTGAAACTAGGATTTTCTAATCATGGATATGGAATCGCCATGGAACCAGCAGCATATGTTTTAGGAGCTAGATACTTTGAGAGACATTTTATTGATGATCGGTCCTTCCTGCACACAGACGCTTCATGTTCTCTTGAGAAAAATGGATTAGAAAAACTTGTCAGAGACCTTCAAGCCTTAGAAGTAGCCTTAGAAGGTAAACCATACGCTATAGACGACATTGAGATGGAACAAAGAAACAAACTTAGAGCTTAAAAAACTCTACCATAGTCTCTTCTACTATTCTGAAATCTAATTCAGTGTCTATTTGAAGAGACCTTTTCTCGTCAAGAGGATAAACCGTAAAATTTGGACCGATTCTATTATTAGTCTCCAATAACACATCTATATCCGTCAAGTACAGGCTTCCGCAATCATGTAAGAAAAACGAAGATTCATTGAGTTCCTGACGCATTGGTCTATTCTTTAATAACGTCCTCTCATTCATCACGTATCCATCTTTTGTTTTATGTACAAAAAACGGAGTATGAACACTTACTGTAAACAAACTATCTGCTTTTTCATTTTCCATTTTTTCCAGACAATCATCAAGTAAAATATTATGTCTAGTATCACGAATTGGAGATGTAGGCTGTAAGTTAGCAATAATATCAACGTCTATCCCCAAACTATCTTTTGCGTAATTATAAGCATGTATCAATGAATCTTCGTTTTTACTGATGGCTGTAGCGTATTCGTCTGGACGCTGAAGAAAATGCACATTCTTACATCTGATCAGATCCTTAAAACAGTTATCAGATCTATTTTTTATTTCGTCAATTAATTGCAACGAAATTTCTTTGACATGTTCGCAATTATAACTAATAATAACGACATCAACATAACGAGATCTTATAGCAGACATTACAGACCAAGTAAATAGCGGGGCATTTAACATCTTCTTGTAGTTTTTACCTGGGAGACCCACACTCCCGGATCGTGCCGTTACGACAGCCAACACTTTCTTCCCGTTTATCATACATAATGATCGGCTTTCTATCCTATTTTCTTCAATGCATCTTCTAAACTGATCTTCTCAAACGCATCGATTTGGCTAGAAAGACTACAATTATATACAGAAGCTTTTTTATAACTAGCAAACCTATCTAAATGATTGTACATCTTATTGTTTAATATAAAGATTCTCATTTGATGATGTCTAGAATGAATCATACCTTTGAAGTGAGGACGCTTCTTTCTATCCCAATGCTCCCAAAAATAACGACGACCCATCGCACCCCTTATATAGTGATCAGCCCCCAACAAAAAGATCTTCTTACAACCCATCTGCAATGCCAAATCCAAAGCAGAAGGAACACTAGAACAATGACAAAGACCTTCATCCTCAACATTTAAACTATTTTCATCAGTAGGACGAGGACTAAATACATAAAATCCCTCAAGCTCTCTGAAATATTTTCTCCAACTATCACGAACAACTCTATTGGCTTTTGCCTCCATGACATATTTCCAATAGCTCCACTTCCTACAAAAAGCATCATTAGATATCCAATATCTTTTGTCTGCCTTACCCTTCTCCCAATCCATTAAAAGGATAGACGAATTGACACAAATTACTACATGCTTATGAATCCCAGAGATATCCAGATTATTCAGACTAGTACCAGAACCAAGAACAAAAGCGGTTTCTCCTACGTGTTTATCTTTTAATAGAGTATATGGCTTTAGATTCATTTTAATCCAGACTCAGAAACGAAACGACTAGGTTCAACTTTAATTAATTCAGGTTTTCCCCATGGAGATTTAAGCCTATTCTCACAACTAGAAACATACAATCTTCTCTCAGATCGGGTAATTCCTACGAAAAATATCCTTCTTTCCTCTTCAACTGCTTCTATTTTTTCTTCCGGAGTCTTCGCATCCTTTAAAGCCATAAAATGAGGATGTATGCCTTCTTCTGCTCCTATCATAAAAACAACAGGAAATTCTAATCCCTTTGAAGCATGCATTGTCATTAAAGACACAGAATCTTCAGATTCCTTATCCGAAGATGAAATCAAAGCTATACTATGAAGATAATCTGAGATAGATGAATTCGTTTGACCAAAAGTTGTGGCATTGTTTATAAGCTCTTCGACATTACTTTTTCTATCCTCATAATCTTTGTTATTTTTAGAAGCTTTCTCCAAATGTCCATAATAATTAATCTTAGAGATAAGGAGAGATAAAGCCTTGCCAGCATGCATAGAAGAAAAATCAAAATCAAAAACGCCTTGTATCCTTTTAGCTGCTTTAATTATAGATTTACGATTAGTCAATGAATCTATCTTGGAACACGCTTCCATCAAAGATATGTTATTGTCTTGCGAAACCTCGACTATTCTGCTATATGTCACATCACCAATATCGCTAAACATATCTATAACTCGATGGAAAGCGATCTTATCATAAGAATTTGCAAGCCATCTAAGCATTCCTAAACAATCTCTGATTTCTTTTCTGTCAAAAAAATTAGGTCCACCAATAACTGTAAACGGTATATATGATTTAGCAAACGCTGTTTGAAGTTCAAGGGACATTCTGTTCAGCCGATAAAAAACAGCGATATCATTATAATCCCAACCTTCATCATTAACTAAAAACTTGATCTTCTTAGCTACTGCATCAGCTTCTGCTCTAGGCTCATAATGTATAGAATATTGAGGTTCTTGACCACTCTCGTTGTCAGTCTCAAACTTTATTCCTGTAAAACTACTATTCTTCTTAATCAACTTTTCTGCGATTTTAATTATCTCAGGCGTTGACCTGTAATTTTTACCTAACGATATCTCTTTACATTCTTTATATTTCGTAACGAAATCTAAAACGTTTTGATATCTTGCTCCCCGAAATTTGTACAGGCTTTGATTTATATCTCCAATGATCATAACATTTTTATGTTTTCCAGCAAAAAGATTAACAAGCTCGAACTGAGCGTAATTAGTATCTTGTATTTCATCTACCATTACATACTCAAATTGGTTTTGCAATCTTCCCAAGATATCTTCTTCCGTCTTTAAAAGTCTAACTGTTTCATACAACAGACCGCTGAAATCAATAGCATTTTGCTCTTTGATCTCTGCTAGATATTTTTTAGCGATAGAAGATTCAACGCTGTCTTCAAACCTTTGCATGATTGTATTTTCGTCTTCTAACACTTCTCTGCCAAAATTCATTTTATGTGCGATACCATAAAAATTCAACTTTTTGATATCAAACCCCATCTGACGAGCTAAACTCTTTAACAAGGATGTTTGATCGTTGCTGTCAAATATACTAAAACCTGGAGTATATCCTATCTTCGTCCCTACTCTACGTAATATCTTAACGCAGAGAGAATGGAACGTACCAATGTAAAACGTAGCATCATCGATATTAAGCCTCTTACAGATACGCTCACGCATTTCGTTTGCTGCTTTATTAGTAAATGTAAGACATAAGATATGAGATGGGTTAACGCCTTTGTCTATAAGATTTGCAACTCGCTCAACGATACATCTCGTTTTTCCCGATCCGGGACCGGCAGTTACGACAAATTGACCATTGATAGAATCTACTACTTCTTGCTGCTTCTCGTTCAGTGACATATTGTTCCTTCTAGCTTTTTTTTGATAAATTAAAGCTTTTTACTTGTGGACGCAGATGGTCAAACATAGCAAAAGCCTTCTTTCTTATTCTATCAGATGAATAGAACACTTTCCATAACTTGTTGGGATGGAAGAACCCTATCTTATTTAACACGATTCTGTTATTGGAATCGTATATTTTGATATGAGGTAATTCATCTACTCCATGTTTGTCACAAAATGCTTGTTGGTCATCTGCGAATGCGTCTATATAAACAAAATCTATTTCAGTGTTTTTTTCGCTTTTAACAGAAGGGGGGAACTTCTCTGCTCCAAAAGCAGAAATCCATTGTTTACATGTCTCGCACTCTTGGCTTGCAAAAAATAATAATTTCACTATTTTTTAGTCTCCGCACTCAAAACTTCAGGAAAAGGATACTCGTCAATGGCGTTAACTAACGCCCCTACATTATTTTCATCTATTTCACTAGGCATCATTTTAATCTTAACATCAAAAACCCAGTTCAACTCTTTGCCCTCTATCTCAGACAAAAACTTAAGCAATTGCTCTTCAGAAACATCTCCAACAATGCCAAATCCATCCATTAACTCTTTACTACGCATAGCTAATTTAACAGTCTTATCTTCGTCTAAGACTTTAATCTTCCAATATACTAGATCTTCTTCTGCCTTATATTCCGTTTCTAAAACCTCAATCCTTTTTTTTTCACTCATTCGTCTCTCCAGAAATAATAGCTTCCATACTTCCTCTCAAACATTCTATCAAAGATCTAACGCACGCAGCTTTTTCTGCTGGGTCTGTTATAGTTCCTTTGACAATAGTCATTTGATTAAGAACTACATCTGGGAACAGGTGTAAAAGAAGATGGTCATGATAAGACCTATAAGAACCACCATCCTTGTCATTTATTTTATTTTTCTTAATACCTATAGATTTCTCGATATTTACAAGTTCGTTCCACCACTTATCTATATCTTTTTGAGTTACTTTTTTATCAGGAGTAACTAAAGGACATTGATCGTGAAGAATAACGTCTGGGCGGTCCTTATACATCTCTTTAAATCTATTAAACCTCTTAGTGAACTTATCTTTGGGAGTTATCCCATAAATATAACAATTGAAGCATCTAGTTTTATGTTGGGTGCATAGACCTGTCTCTTTATTATGGAATATACACCCCTTAACTGGATTATTGTTTAGATAAGCGTTAACAGCACGCTCAATCAAATCCAAAATGTCCGGTAACGCCCAATACTTTATAATATCCTTCCAAGTATGCAAAAACTCCACATAAAGTACTTGCGGGACTTGACAGGAGCAACACCAACTTTTGCAATTATCAAGATTATCCATACAACCAGTAGTTGATGGAATCTTCTTGTATAAGGCTCTCAATTTTCTATGTGCTCCCTTTAATTTAGGAGCATCATGGGCATATTTTTTCATCAAATCTCCAAATCATCCATATCTTCTACGTCAATATCCTCTACAGACTGCAAAGCGTCTTGCATTTTCTGAGCATCTGAAAAAGATTTGTCAACTGTGACAGATAACGACTGTTTATCGTCTTCCCTTTCTACAGTAGACGGAAGAGAGCCATTCTTTTCCCACAGATCTAAGACCTTCTTCAATGGAGCTTTTACTATGACAGTTTTAGTTACAACAATTTTGTTAAGCTCTTCTCCTTCTAACTCTTTTTGTAAATAAGCCGCAAGAGATTCCTCGTCTTCTATGTTCCACTTGCCTTTTACATTTCTAACAGAAACTTTGCCGATACCAGGGAAATTAAGAGATTTCGTGCCATTCTCAGTAAGAGTTGCTGCGATAACATCCTTGAGTCGGTCTTTCCTTTTAGAAAGTTTATCCATCTCTGCTGTTATCTTTTCTATTCTCTTTTTCTTTAATTCTTTGTACCATTCTAACGTCTTATCTATACCGCTAATAGACAGAATGAGTTCTTCTATATCACACTCTGATTCTAAAGGGGTAACATCTTTACTCGTCAACATTGTTACAATATCTTTTTTATCCATTTCTCTATCTCCTATTAAACGTCATCTCCAAAATCAAAAACCTTCAAAACAACTGCCGTCTTCTCTCCTGAATCTCCAAAAGTAACTGTTTGAAAACTAGGAGATAGAACAAGATCCATACCCTTAGTTTTAGCGTCTCCACTAGCTATAATGGAAGATTTGATAGCGTTATTTAAGGCTGCTGCTCCTACACATCTGAGATGAGCAAGCCCATGTTTTTGTATAACTTGCAAAATAGCATTAGCAGTGCGTTTTACATAGCGTTTTGCATCATCTCTGTCTGGAATCGTTCCTTTAATTAAAAGCAATGTTTGATCGTCAGAATTTACGTAAGGTGTTCGATCTTTTTTATCTTCAGTATCCATTTTCTCTCCTGTTTAGCGACTATTAAAAATTATTACTTAACTTCAATGCAATGCACACATCTATATCGTGCACAGTAAAGATTTGTCTCCAATCATTTTACGAGATTGCCATAAAACTTTTGTTGCTTGTCGCTCAACCCTTTTTTGTCTTTCCAAATCGCACTTTTATGACATAATGGTTTGAAAGCACAATTGCTGCATTCATAGTCGCTTTTATCCGAACATCTCGGTGGAGGTAATTTTGGTTTGTCGCAAGCAGCCATCTCGTTCATAGAAACCGCTTGCTTCTTTATTAAATCAAACATAGTATCTGAAGCTTTTTCAATTTTATACGGACGAGCTTCAGAATTATTTTTATTTTCGTATATAAGCATTCCATAATCAAGGTCAAGAAGATTAGCGTAGATACAAAGCTGTATTTTATAACCTAGATCAGGTCCAGTTCTCATCAATGAATTTTTCCAACGATAATCATTCATCGTTTTCATATCAATAACGACTGGAGATTTAGGAAGTTTATCAATATCAAAAGATACAGGGACTCCATCAAATCTAGAAACATCAAGATTCGAAAAATCAACGATCAAGTCAACGTGACCAAACATGTTCATCTCATCACTCGATACGCAAACTTCCTCGTATGCAAACTTATTACAACCACACGCACATTTCTTTGGTTGAAATACGCCAAGCTTCTCTTCTAGCCCATATTTTCTTACTGGAGCCTTGTATGCCCCTTCAGTAGCGACTCCAGCGATCAAATCGCCTTTATCATCAAACATACTGCACAGAGGGTTTAAACATCGCCATACGCCTCTGAGGACTCCCATCCCAGCAAAATAGCTCTCCCAACGAGCATGCATGTTATGTCCTTTGCCAAAAAGCCTAAGTAACTTACTGTCAAATTCTTCTTGTTCTACTTTAATTAGTCCCATTGCAACATACCTCATATATTGCATATTTCTTAAACATTTACCAAACGCACTTGGATGATACTTAAAATACTGTCTTGTATTCCCTTTTGCGTTATGTCTGATATGAGTGTCAACTGTTCCCATTATGTTCTGTAACTCTGGTGGGATATATGCTGCTGCTGCGTTTGTCATACTATTCTCCTATCTTCTTCATTATATCAATTTTTGATTTTTTAAATAAATTGATAAGGGATACTTTCCCTTCTGTTTTAATAAAATCGTCTGGGTCTAAATTGTTTGGCATAGTTACTGGAATTATCAAAATGTCATAATACTGTTTTAGACCATATTTGACATTTAACTTCATAGCTCTTTCCATAGAGGTTCTTCCAGCTTCATCGCCATCAAACACTAAAAATATTTCTTGGCAATATCTAGAAAGAAGAGAGATTTGTTTTATACTTAAAGAACTGCCTAACATACCGACAGCGCGTCTTATACCTATAGAGTGCATTTTCATAACATCAAATTCGCCCTCTACGATAATTGCTTGATTGCTCTTAATTATATGATCCTTAGCTATGTCGAGAGCGTAAAGATAGTTTGACTTTATATATTGTTCATGGAAGAATTTGCTGTATGCATTTTTCCTCCAATCACGAGAAGAGAGTGCTACCAATTCTCCGTAAGGATCATGAATCGGTAGCACTATTCTCCCAGCGAACTCATGAGGATCTCCATAAAGATTATTTACATGAGAAGGAACATATCCTAATCCAAAATTATCAATTACGTTGACTGAAAAACCTCTTTTAAGTTTTAGGTAATCAAGAGCTTCTTTACCTTCTGGTGAAGATAGAGTATCAATCGCCAGCCTTTTTACCTTTTGCCTTTCCACTTCCGCTAGTCTTCTTCTCGGAGCTTCGTTTCTCATCTATTTTACTTTCTTTTTTCTTCTTTGAATCGTGATCATTTAACCACTTATTTATTTCAGGAGGCAATATTGTACTATTTTCCTCTGCGGCAGTTATAAGATGCTGACCGAGAGTATACTGCAATTCATTATATTTTATGTATGCAGTAAAATCAGCTTTGCCTTCTACTTCATGTTTCTTCCCATCGCTATCTGTCCATTTAAACATTCCCTTATAGACAGATATGACTTTCAATTGACGACCCGCTTCAAACATAAGCTCTTCAATATTAGGAAAGTGAGCTACATAGTAGATAGGAACCTCTACGTTTTCCTCACAAGGTTTAGCGAATCGATTCTTTTCTAGTCTCATGTAAGACTTTCTACCAATAATTTTCATCTTACCATCTTCACCAGGAATTTCTATGAGAGCTTCTTTACTTTTTTTCTTCGTAATTTTAATAATCAATGATGAATTATGTTTAAGACTCATACCTCCTGGAGTCGTTTCTGGATTTCCGAACCGTTGTGCTATTTTAAATCTCAGTTGATTAATAAAAATCAACAATGCACCATACTTGTCAGCATAAGCGACGAGCTTTCCTAGATTCTCGCTCATTAGTCTTGCAAGTTTACCAATAATTATTTTATCAGCAGTTGCTTCTCCTCTATCCTTAGTGACAAGATTAGCAACAGAATCAAGAACGATAACTTTAACGCCAGATTTAATTAGTTCAAGGATCGCATCAAAAACATCTTCTGCATAATAAACTTTGTCAACATCGCCTGGATTAGACATCGTAGAATAATAAATCTCATCAATATTAACTCCATTAATTATAGCAAGACCTTCTGCGAAACTATGCTCCGTATCAAGCCAAGCAACTGGATAACCCAACTTCTGAGCAAAACCAGATATTCTATAAGCTAAGCTAGATTTTCCAGATCCCTCTTCACCGTAGAGCATAACCAACTTGCCAAGAGGGATTCCAAGAGCATTAGAAGGATCATATCCTTTTAACGTTGATAGGTCTATTTTCTCTGGCAGTTCGCCATAATTGATAGCAAAGTCTAAACTGAAATGCCCAGTTGGGACATAACCTACTGGAGTTGTAGCAGCACCTTTTCTGATAAAGCCTTTTAAATTTTCTACTATTACGTCACTATTATTTTTTTTTGCCATTTTTTCTCTCCATTTCGTTTACACATTAATATAAAAAAAGATATCAAGGGGGAGGTTGCCCTCCCCCTCTCAATCAAATCCTATTTAGAAGGGTAAATCGTCGCCTACTTCTTCGGTATTAGGGGCAATGTTGCTCGTAGGAGCATCTATGCCTGTGTCTGCCGAAGCGGTCTGCGGAGAGGGACTTCCTGGAGCTACAACATCTTCTCCAAAAAGCTTTGCTTCTAATTCGTCGTTAGGAGTGACCTTAAAAATATCTTCCAACTTATTAAGACCTCCACGACCTTTAACGTAAGCGACTTCATCTTCCGTCAAGCTGTTCTTTCTGTCGAACGTGGTAATAATCTTTTTAGATCTACCAGCCCCAGTAACAACTATCTTAAAGTCTGCTCCTTCTTTGGCTCCTGGGTTATTCCCAGTCATTGTAAAGTACTTTTTGAACTCGCCAAAGACCTTTACGCCGCCTTCAAGAATCTTAAGTTCACCATCTGCTCTATCAATAACATTGATAGCATAACGCTCAGATGGATTTACACCATGATTCTTTGTTACAGGGTTGTTTTCGGCGTCTTCACAAACAGCACTTCTCCAACGCTGATCGTTCCCTTGCACCATGAATTTATTCATAGCTATAGGTGGACCCAAAAGTCTTACAACATGGGTTCCAGCATTCAACCTAAGAAAATTTGACTTGCCCGATGATTTGCCCGCTTTTTCGTCACTTACGTCTTTCCAATCAATTGTTTGACTCATATTAAACCTCACTACTTTTATGGAGACCTATACTACATCTCATCCCAACTTTTAATTTTTACTCCCTGGACAGATTTCTTTTTGACTTTTGGCCCTATGGCAACGGTTCCTCCGCTGACTGGCAGGTCGTCATAATCTGTTAATGTTCCAGAGGTTTCTTTTTCGGTACAAGTCTCTGTAGGATGAGAAGAAGAAACATTACTGTTATAAGAACTTTCGTTTCTGTCTATTGGTTTATCGTTTTGAGAGATCGTAACCTGTCTCGACAATAAGTCAAAAGCAGCATCTAAGTTCTTATGTATAATATCGGCAGTTTTATGGATGGACTTTAAACTTTCTAAATATAATTCCATATCTCGCAGGTGTTCGAACTGTATGCCTTCTTGCTTGCCTCTTTCGTACTGAGTTCTAGCTAAAACGCCTCTCAAAAGCTCAACAGTCCTATCCCATTTGTAATATTGTGAATTAACGTCACTCTGAATTTGACAAACTCGGTCACGATATCTTTGAACATTTGTCATATTCTTATATAACTGTGGCAAATCATAAATATTCGACCCAGTTTCGCAATAACTATTTCTAAGCTCATGCTCAAATTCAGCAAACGGAAGCTGCTTTCCCCGTAAAAGCTGCTTGATAATAGAAATCTTTTGCTTGTAAAAATAGTCGAACTTAGCAGATTCGCTTGAAGTGATCCAAGTGATTTCACCTTCCGGCAAATCATTACCGTCTCCATGCATTTCAGCAGAAGCTTTATCATCTTCGTCCATATCTTTTTCAGCAACCGCCATTTGAGTTTGTTCTTCTGCTAACTGCTCATTTTCTTTTACAGTGTCCAGAATGATCTCTTCTTTTACTTCTGCTGTCTGAGACACTCTAGCATTATTCGCCAAAGCCTCTGGAAAAGTCTGATTCGCCAAAGTCTTCTCCAAAGCAGTTTTTGTAGACTCAGTCGTTTCGATCCCTAAAATAGCATCCATACCATCATCTACTTTTTCGGGCAGAGGCTCATCTAACGGACCCTCTTCTACTGGAGTCCTATTTGGAACTGTACTATCTACCTTGTTGTATACCGTCTCAGGAGGCGTCTCAGAAGCCGTAATATCTGGAATGTCTGGATCTTCATCACCAATTTCGCCAAATATTGTTTCATCTAACTCAACGACTTCGACTTCAACTTTTTCTTGGGTTTCCTCTATCAAATCGAGATCAGAGACAGAAGGAGTTTTATCAGTGTCCTTCATAACTTCTGCCACATCCAGCATTCTGTCAGTAAAATCTTCATTAGCTGGAACTTCTTCTCTCTCTCTTTTAACTTTAGGAAAGCCAAAGATATCTTCAATATCTTGAATGTTATTTTCCATACTATTACCCTTCTATTTGTCCAAGAACATCGTCATCTGATACATCTCCTATAGATTTAAGAAGATTCTTGAAATACGCTTTCTTTTCAGATTCATTCAATTCATTGAACACATCTAATCTTGTTTTCTTGAAATCGTTCAAAAGAAGCTTGCTGATATTGTCTGCTTTTTTCTGCCTCTCCGCAACAGTTTCCCATTCTATTTCTTCTTCGTAGTGAACGACAAGTTCAAGACTCTCATACTGTGCTACATTGTAAATTCTTTTAATTGACTTTGAAATTTTTGATTTTCTTTTATCACTCATTTTATTACTTCCTATTAAAACGTTAATTAATCCTATTCAGCCATCCATTTGTATATCTCTTCAGAATCCATCGTATCTGGATGTTCGCAATATCTTGTACATTCTTTAGCCATGTTTGCTATATTCTCTTTATCTTTATTCGTCAAAATAACCATTATAGGTTCATCGTCACCGTCATGAACTTCATTTCCTATTTTAATCTTCATTTTTTTCCTTATCCAAATAAGTCCATAGACTCTACGCCCTTCTTAGCAGCCTTCTTTAGATCATTACGAATGACCATAAACTGAGCAACTAATTTACCTTTGGAGAGTCTCTTCTTCGTCGCCTTATAATGATCTTTTATCATCTTGCTAAAGAAATCAGCTTCAGCCAAACAAGCTATCGTATCTTTGTTGACTAATTTAAAATCAGTTTTTGAAGCCAAATCTTTCAGTGAACTATAAGGTTTATTATCAGCAATATTTTGTGCAGTTGGAAGACCAACTCCCTTAACCATTAAACTAGGTGAAACTATCGTTTGATCTATTCCATTAGCCTTATCTTCTTTTTTAACTATTCTGTATTTTACATCGCAATTGTTCAAATCTTTATCGCCAAGAAGAATATTCATTTTCTTGAGATCTCGTTCAAGGTCTATTATTTTATCATGTTTTTTATCTTCGTTAGCTACGTCTAAAGAGCAGACCATAAACTCGGCTGTATAGTTAGCTTTTAGGTAGGCAGAAATCCAAGAAACGTAACCGTAAGATACCGCGTGGGATTTATTGAATCCATAAGATGCGAAAGGTATAATGAAAGTGTCCCAATATTGTTCAGCAATATTATTAGGAACGTTTTTCTCAACACAACCATTTATAAATTGTTTTCTATATTGACTTATAAGATTTTCTTTCTTTTTCCCAATACCCTTAATTAAAATATAACCGTCTGCTATAGAAAGCCCGCCCAAAGAATTACATATCTGCATAATTTGTTCTTGATATATCAAAATTCCATGAGTCTTTTCGAGATACGGTTTCACAAAAGGTTCAATAGTTGGATGAAAATAAGAGACAGGACTCAACCCTTTCTTTCTCTCACAATATTCTGGGATACTTCCCATCGGGCCAGGTCTATAAAGAGCAATAGCAGCAACAACGTCATTAAAAGAAGAAACTCCTATGTCTCTCATTGTCTGTTGCATACCACCATTTTCGCACTGAAAAACTCCCTTTAACTTTCCTCTACGATATAATTCAAACGTTGGCTCATCTTTAAGACTTAAGTTCTCTACATCTATATCTATACCGTAATTACTTTTCACCATCTTAACAGTTCGATCTATTACTGTCAAAATAGATGTAGCCAAAATATCTAATTTAATAAGACCCATCGACTCTAAATCATTCATATCATACTGCGAAGCATACTGTTCCTTTTTAGATCTGCGAACTGGAGCAAGTGTATGTACAGGAACATCTGCTATCACAATGCCAGCAGGATGTTTAGAAAATGAAGATAAAAGACCTTGAATATTTTTAGTATGAGTCACAATGTCAGGGTATTTGTCCATGTAAAATTTAAAATCAGGACAATACTTAATAGCATCTTCTATGGTTTTAATTGGTATCTCTTTCCCATCCTCATCTTTAGCCTTCATAAAAGCTCCTTGAGGTTTAGGAAGTTGTCCAAGAATCTCTTCTACTTTCGCCATATTCTCTGTAACAAATTCTTGTTTGCCTTTATGAAAAGCTTGAGCTATATCAAGAGCTTTAATAGTTCTTGTTAGAGCCATTCTTAATTTAAGACCGATATAAGTGCCTATATTTTCTACGTTTTCTCTTCCATATTTTTCTATGATATAATCATAGATCTCCCCTCTACGGAAGAAATCAAAGTCAGAATCGATATCTGGAAAACCAGGTCTAGCAAAAACTCGCTTACCAGTTACTTCGTCAGTTTTGAATGCTAAAAACCGTTCCCAAAGCAGGTCGAAACCCTCTCCTTCTTCACTCAATGGTGGAGGACCATAACAAACTTTCAGACATCTCAACAAAACAGAAGCATACGCTGAACCTCGGCCCGGAGCCATAAAAATGCCGTTCTTTCTTGCATAATTAGCTATATCCCAAACAATTAAAAAATAAGTAGCAAAATCATAATTGTTGTTGTCTTTCGCAACCTGTATATCTTCTAACTCTGTTTTTAGAGCTTCTACGTACTTAGGTTTCTTATCCCACCCAAGATCTTTCATTCCTTTATCTGCCAAATCCTTGAGATATTCCATAGGACTATTAAACCCATCTGGAGTCTCAAATTCTGGTAGTCTCATCCTTTTAACAAAAAGATTCTTCTTGATATCTTCATGATCTACCATATCAGCAATAGCAACTGTATTCGTAATACAGTTAGGATTGTCTTTGAACATTTGATACATCTCGTCAGCAGATTTCATATAAAACTCTGCATATGGCTGTCTCAACCTTTTAGGATTAGATAGACACGTTCTTGTTGACATACAAGTAAGAACTTCTTGAGATAAAGCTTGATCTTTAGTTGTGTAATGAATGTCATTTGATGCCACTACAGGGATATTCAACTCTTTACTTAACTTAAATATGTCTGGAATAATTTTCAATTCGGCAGGTATTCCATGATACATGACCTCAAGAAAGAATCTATCTCCAAAAATATCTTTGAACATCCCTGCTACTTTTTTAGCCTCATCATACCTATCATATAATAAATTTTGGTTAACGATCCCCTTTAAACATGCGCTCGAACAAATCAGTCCCTCTGAATGCTTAGCAAGCAATTCAAAATCTATTCTTGGAGAGAAGTAAAAACCTTCTGTATAGGCGAAGTTAGAAAGAGAGCATAGGTTCTGATATCCTTTCCAATTCTGAGCGATTAAAACCAAATGGAAATTACCACCTTGACCTGATGGTTGAGTTTCTGAACTCTTATTGAATCTACTTGCTGACATATAAAGCTCTCCACCAAGCAAAGGCTTAATGGGATCATAAGGAATATCGTTCCCATCTTTATCTTTAGTGGCTTCACAGAGTTGAATAAACTTTATTAGTCCACCAAGGTTTCCGTGATCTGTCAAAGCTAAAGCAGGGAACCCCATTTTTCTTGCAGTCATGACAAGATCTTTAACGCTTGCAAGCCCATCGAATGCGCTGTAGTCACTGTGAACGTGAATTTGCACAAAACTTTTATTACTTATTTTCATTATTATTTTCGCTTAAATCTAAAAAATCATATGCTGTTACTTCTGACTTATTTGCTAGTATAACAAATCTGTCAGTCACAATATTAATGAATTTTATTCTATCTATTTTGATTGTTGTTTTTGTTATACATTTCCCAGCAAATATATTTATACTTACATCATCCTCTCCGACAGAATCTATACGGACTTTACTCCATTTAGTTGTTATGTCAGCGTCAGGCTGTTGATATTCTAAAGAAATGTCTATATATGAAGAACATATATTTTCGAGCAACTTTTTAATTAACTCTAAATCTTCAATTTCTTCGTCTCTTATTACTTGATGTACAACCTGTGTCTTCTTATATCTCATCTCTAGCAGTGTTTATCTGGGCGATATTTTTCACGATGACCGTCCCTAAACTTTACATATTTCGGGTTTCTTTCCTTATATATTGCTGGGTCCATTTCAAAACCCTCTCGCTGGCTTGCAGCAAGACCGCAATAACCTTTACCTTCAGCTTTAATATGCCTCTTGCACCAAACTCCGTCAGGTGCTTTGTATTTCTTCTTCTTATCCTTCATAGGACGCATGACTTCAAAAACTTCGCCCGTCTTAGGATGTAGATAGCAGTAGACCGGGATATCAATCCTCCTTTAGATTAAGAAATGCAAACGGACCTTCAACTGTATTTTTTTTAACTTCCATCTTTTTGGGTTTCTTTGGTTCTTTATAGTTATCTAACGCACTTAAAGTGCCAGCAGTAAGACGTATTTCGTACTGCACTGTATAACTTTGCATTCCAGCTATATACTGAGGTTGTTCTCCATAGGATGTAACGTTCATGTAATCTTGATCTAATTCTATATTTGTTGTAGCCACAATCCCTATCTGTTTTTCATACTTAGGATTAAAAGATAAAAATCCATCCTCATCAACATAGACCATTTGCCCGCCAAAGAGTTTCATTAGATCTGCCATAATTAAAATTTAAAATCCATCATCCCAAACTTAGAACCACTATTATCTTTGATATCTACTTTTTCATTCACATCTTTCGAGTATATACGAATAAGTTGTCTTGCTGATGCTATAGCTACTTTTTTCGTAGCTTTAAAAAGTTCTTTATCTAACTTCTTAAATATTTTCTTTCGAGCTTGATCGGTCATAATCGTTACATCGTCAACATTATAATTATTATCTACAAGAACTTTTCTTACTATTTCTTTTGAATAAGAAACGGTCATGAAATAAGGAAGATAATTATATACAATTATCCTATCGTCGCTGTGTCCTTTGCTTCTCAGATACTCAAGAGAATTCCCATATGCAAATTCTTCTTCCATCTGTACGCCTCCTCCCATATTATCATGCATAGAGACATAATGGAGAAGCTCATGAACGATCACTTCATCAGCAGTAATTTTTGCAGTTATAGTTGACCATGTTTCATCTTTTCCATCAGATGAAAATTCCAACTCTTTTGATATGACAACTATTCTAGAAATTTTATCATAACAGCCGCCAATCTTTTTCAAACCTAACCTATCAAGACAAGATTTTTCTACTCTGTATACAGTTACATTTTTAATGTCAACATTTGGAAAGAGTTCATCTACATAATCATATGATGCCTTGTATCTTGATCTTTCAGAATATGTAATCCTTTCTGTCTTGGCATGGTTTTGAATCTTTTTCATTCTTTCGGCAGAAAGTTCAGATTGACCTTGTTGAGCCAAACTTCTTGCTCTTTTGTAATTTAGTACATCTTTATTAGTCCATATTTTTCTTCTCACGGCAGATATCCTTCACATTGTACTACAGCAGAACATTCATTTCCTCGAATATATATTCTATGTTTTTTCTGTATACCTATTATACTGATTTTTTGCCACATTACCGGGTTACTACAATCTTTTGCCTTACAATCATTGCAAAGAGGGTCAACAACCCCTTTAGGACCGTATAACATCTTTTGCAACGAAATTGTTTGGCATTTATATTCCATTAGTCTTCTTCAATTTTATGGCTCTTTTTAATGGTTTTTACTTCCTGTTTATCTACGGCTTGCTGCCTTTCTAACGCCATTTCCTGCGAAGATGGACCATTAGACGTATTATCTATTTGAGGCGTTCCTGGAGCGTCCTGAGACGTTTCTGCGA
>Ga0233412_10000349_pt1 | contig 27190 bp, 41 predicted proteins | sample Na_anoxic_4_MG_FD_180667 | JGI IMG/M metagenome (GOLD analysis project Ga0233412, IMG submission 180667) | Seawater microbial communities from Saanich Inlet, British Columbia, Canada - Na_anoxic_4_MG | ecosystem: Environmental > Aquatic > Marine > Inlet | place: Canada: British Columbia...
CACGAAATCAGTTCGAGCGAGGCGTCGCCCCCGGGCACGGCGGGGCACCCCTGCGCGGGCGTGCCCACGTTTTTCCGGCGGGGACGAGGTGGTCCGCGCACCAGTCCACGATGGACGAGCCGAGACGGGTTGGCGGCTCGCCCGTGAACGGCATCACGAGGGGGTGGGCGCAGGGGCGGGGGCCGTGGGGGCAGGTTGGGCACGTCATCCGAACAACGACCCCTGAACGCTCGGCGTCCACGACGGCGGCCGGTTGAGCGTCAACCACTCCCGCTGCTGCTTCGAGAAGGTGCGCCGCTGCCCCTTCCGCTCGCCTGTGATCTCCACCTTGTGCCAGCCGTCCGCGACCAGCTCGGGGATCGGCTCGGCCTCGGAGATACAGACCGTGGCCCCGGCGGCGTCCCATCGGCGGGCGAGGGCGACCACCTCGGGGCGTCCGAGGTCGTGCGCGTACCCCGTGGTGTTGAGGTAGGGCGGGTCCATGTAGGCCACGGTGCCCGGCGGGAGCGTGGGCGGGTCGATGGCGCGGGCGTCGGGGTGGATGGTGGCGGGGAGGGCTGGTAGCGTGCCGAGACCTCGCGCGGTCGAGGCCGTGGTGTAACTGTCCGCGGGGTGCTTGGTCCCGTCCTTGCGCCAGCGGCAAGACACCGCAGAGGGTGGCCGCGCTTTTCCGTCCACCGGACCGATCAGTTTGACCCATCGCGATCCGTCGTGCACCACGGTGGCGCCTGCCTGCTGCATCGCCTGGAGTAGCCCGAACCGCGCCACCTCCCGCGCCGTCAACCCCTCGGGACACGTCGCCGGCCCTTCCGCCCGCAGCCGTTCCCACAGCGCCCGCGGGTCCTCGTCCTTCCACGACCGGATGATCTCGGCGGCACCCTGCGCCAACTCCCGATCCGTGTAGGCGTGGAGCAGCAGCCGCACGCCCGCGTCGGGTTCGCACCAGAGGTAGCGCGTGCCGTCCGTGTGGCCCTGCCCAGGCCGGAGCCCGAGCACGCGGAGGATGACGTCTGCGTACCCGGTCTTCGCGCCCATCCGAGAGACGGGCGGGCGGGCGTTGCGACCGGCGTGCAGCCGCAGGGATAGCGCGGCGGTGCCGGCGCAGAGTTCGACCATGAGCCGAATCTCGCTCATTTGAACCGCCCCAACTCGTCCCGCTCGCGCTCGTCACCGTGAGCTGCGACGTGCTCACTATTCGACGCAAACAGTTCAAGGTTCTCTGGGCGGTTGTCGCTCTTGTCTCCGTTGATGTGGTGAACGATCTCTTCAGGCAGAAGGCGCCTGCCCATCGTTCTCTCCATAACCAGCCGATGCTCAAGAACCTTTCCGCGAACCGCCCGGGGGTGCTCTGGGCACCAGACGTACCGGTAGCCCTGATGAGTCAGGTGTGCTCCACCCCTCCACCTGGGGTTTCGGCTCCCCTTGTGGTTTCTGACGATGCGATCGGAGGTCATACGCCCGTCGCGCCATATTTGCGTCATGGCCGCGGACCGGAGGGCCGACAGGCACGCAGACGAGCACACAGCACGGGCATTCCGACGCTTCCCACGACTTCGGCGCTCAAAGTTCGACGAGCAGATACAGCATATGAGTTTCATGCGACCAGTATAGCACAGTTCAACGAATAAGGGGCGCATCACTCCCGTCCCACCCCACCCGCCAAACAGGCACCCCAGCCGCCTCAGCGCGCCGCACCATGTCCGCGGTGCCGCCCTCGCCGGGGAATGCGACGACGGCATCGGTCCCGAGCTCCAGCATGTACTGGTTCCGCCTCGCCTCGCTCGTGTCGTGGTCGCCCTCGGTAGCCGCGGGGTGGCATTCGGTGGCGACAGACCGGGAGGCGGCCCACAGCGACGCGAGGAGGGCCGCGCCTTGGGTCCCGCCGTGGATGAGCGTGAGCCCTGGGTGCTTCCTCAGCACGCGGTCGAGGGCGCCGTCTATGGCTTCCTGCTCGACGCAGTGACGGCCGCCGCAGACGATGACCCTCACTACCCACCCCCGAATAGGCCCGTCTGCCGCGGGTCCCGCTTGCGTACGTCCTCGCCTCGGAGTTGCCGCACGACCGCGCCGAGGTAGTCCCGTCCGTCTTGGTCGATCTCACAGGTCACGACCTGCCGCGCCTCGTCGGGCTCCGCTCGGGCCATCCACTCGGCGGCTACGGCTTCGCGGCACGTCCCGCCGAAGGGCACCCACACGCGCTCACCGGGTCGGCTGCTCGCTCGGATGATGCGGTCGGAGAAGGCGAGGGGCTTCTGACATGCGTGGAGCGTCGCGCCGTCGTCTCCGCGGAGGCGCTCGGCCCCGGCTATTTGTTCCGGCCACACGTCGGACACCCCCTCGGGGCAGTTGAACGCCGGCCGGCTGGCCTCGTACTCGGCGCGGAGGTGGTCATACTCGGCGCGGAGGTGGTCGTAGGAGGCGCGGAGCCCGCCAGCCGGCCACACGGACGGGTGGACGAGGTAGGGGCGGTCTCGGGGCGCCCCGTGATCTGCGGCGTAGGTCGCGAGCTGCTGGTATGCCTCCCGGGTCGGTAGCGACCACTGCGACTGGCCGAAGTAGTGCCCAGCCATGCCGTTGGTGCCCATGGCGGTGTCTGCCTCGCGGCGCCTGAGTCCTGCCGCATCCCACTCCGCGACGAGGAAGGTCCGCGCGATGTTCCGGTCATCCCGCCCGGCGGCATAGGCGATCTCGGACCCCGCACACGTCGAAGGCGCCCACGCCTCGCGCTGGTAGAAGCCGCAGACCTCCGAGCAGCGCGGCCACATCCGGATTGCATCAAGGTCCATCGTGCGGCGCGCTTTTGTGTAGTCCTTTCGCCACGTCACAAGGGACCGGAACGTCCACCCCCGCGCCACGATGCCCGGGTGCAGCGTCGCCCAGCCCTCGGCGGTGTTCCACACGTAGAGCGAGGCGGACGCGCCGCAGAGCCGGCCCACGTCGTCGAGGTGTGGCGCGTACCACTCGGGGAGGTCGCGCACCTTCATCATGTCCCACGCGGCTTTCCGCATCCCATAGGGGCCGTCGAGGACCGCCAGCGAGAACGACCCCGCCTCCTGCTCGGCGGCGACCTTGCGCGCATCGGCTCGGTGGATCGTGTTGACTGGCGATTCGTAGACGATCACGACCCACCCCCAACCAGCCGCGCCCGCACCGGGTAGCCCTCGACCTCCCGCCATGCCCGCCCGGTCAGCGTGACCCGCTCGTGCGAGCCGAGGATCTCCACCGTGCCTCCGGTCGGGCCGGAGTCGATGACCCGGGCGAGGACGCGGACGGTGCCGCGGAGGGGGAAGCGGACGAGGGGGGCGTTGTCACTGTCCATGGGGCCTCCACGGGGGCGCGTGCTCGGGAATGGGCTTGTCCGCAAACCACGTCGTCTCGGGCGTCCAGCGCAGCACCACGCGCCCTGTACGGCCCTTGCGCTGCTTCGCGATGTCCACGTCGACATCGCCGCTGGTGTCGGTCTCGTCGTAGTAGCCGGGGCGCATCAGGAACATGATGAGGTCGGCGTCCTGCTCGATCTGCCCGCTCTCGCGGAGGTCGGCAAGCATCGGGTGCTTATCGGCGCGGTTCTCGACGGCGCGATTGAGTTGGGCGAGGGCGATGACCGCCACGCCCAACTCCTTTGCCATGGCCTTCAGCGAGCGGCTGATGTGCGCGATCTGTTCCTGCCGGCCGTCCCGCCGGTCAGTCGCGCCGATGAGCGTGAGGTAGTCCACGGTCACGATCCCGACGGTGGGATCCTGCTGAACGATGCGCCGCGCCTTGCGCCGGATGGCCTCCACCGTGATCCCCGGCGTGTCGAGAATGTAGAGCGGGTGCTCCGCCATGACCGCGGCGGCCTGGGTGACTCGGGCGAGGTCGTCGTGTGAACACGACCCATCCACCAGCCGCGAGAACGGCACACCCGAGGCCGGCCCGAGCATCCGGTACGTGGCTTCCTCCTTCGTCATCTCCAAGTTGAACTGAATGCACCCCACCCCGTTGGCGGCGGCGTCCCGGCACCACTCCGTGACCATCGCGGACTTGCCCATTGCGGGGCGCGCGGCCACGATGACAAGGTGCCCCCGCTCGGGCGACACGAGGCGCGACAGGTCCACCCACGGCGTCGCGAAGCCCGGCCGGCGCCCGCTGGCGTGAATGTCCATCCGGGCGGGGAGGTCGTGCGCCACGATGTGCCCGATCACCTCGCGCATGTGGACCACGCCGTCCCGCTGCGCCTCCGTCGTGCCGGTCAGCACGTCGTCAGCCTCGGACGGCTTGCCCTGCCTTGCGAGGTCGCTCGCCTCGGCGCACCGGGCCATGATGGCGCGACACTGCGCGGCCGTCTGGATCTGGCGAGCGTAGTATCGCAGGTTCGTCGTGCTCGGCACGTCATCGGGCAGCGCGGCGACGTAGGCGACCCCTCCGCACTCGTCGACCTTCCCCTGTGCCTGCACCTCCATGACGACGGAAACGGTCTCCACGGGCTCGCCACGGTCGTGCATGGCGAGGATCAGCGCGTAGAGCGTCTGGTGCGCCTCCCCGTAGAAGTCGCCCGGCTCGATCAGCGTGTCCAGGTCGGCCATCCGTGCCGGGTCGAGCATCACGCCGCCGAGAATCGCGCGCTCGGCCTCGGGGGCGCGGGGCAGTTCGTGCGCGGTCATGCCGCACCTCCAGCGTAGGCGGCTTGGAACGCCTCGCGAATCTTCCGCTCAGTGAATGGACCCATCATGCGGAACGCTGGGAAGCCTCCCGCCGCCTTGATTGCTGCCAGCCGGCGCCCATGCTCGGCAGGGTCAGGCCCAAGGCGCCCCGACCGGATGCGCTCTGCGAGGTCTCCACGGCTCGTCATGGTCACGATGTGCTGCCATGCGGTGTCGCCGCCGTTTGCGACCGTGACGGTGGGGCCTGCGCCCCCGTCAATCGACAGTTCGACGTACTTCAGGCAGTGCTTGGCGCGGAGCAGCGTGCCGATCGGGTCCCCGGTCTTCCGTGCCCCCTCGGCGTGCATGTTGCTCGAGGTGAACACCCAGGCCCCAGCGTGGAGCAGCGTTCCGCGATCGTGACCAGCCTTGCGGAGTTCCGAGAGGCGAGCACGCAGGTTCCGGCGTCGTGCCGTGCTGAGTGACTGCCCCCGGGCTGCTGGCTGGTGCCGCTTGCGGATGGCCTGGAGGGCTTCCCACGTCTTCGTCAGCGTGTCGGGGTCGGATTCGGCGTCAGCCGAGTTCGACAGAGGTGTCTTCTGTGCTTGTGGTGTGGTGTGGTGTGTATCTACGCGCCTGTGCCCCTCCGGCGGCCCTTCGGTGGCCCCCGTGTGGCCCTCCGATTGCCCTCCCTTGCCTACGGTCACGTCCTGGTGCGGCTCGGGTGGCCCCTTCGGTGGCCCTTCGGTGGCCCCCGCGCGGCCCGTCGTGGTTCCCTCATCCTGCGCGAATCGGGGGTCATTCCACCCGGCCTCGTCGCGCATGACGCGGGCGGCGACCTTCCGGCTCACGCCCCAATCGGCCGCGAGCGTGCGCGCCCCTGGGATGCGGCTGGCGTAGCCGAGGCGGACCTTAGAAGCCCACCAGCGGAGATCGTGGCGCATCAGCGCATCCGGCCACGGGATCCCCGTCTCGGTGAGCTTCGTGCGGGCGGTGTCCCACTCGCGGGACGGCATCGGGTCCCATGGGGCGGCGCTCACGTCGACACCGTGGGGGATTCCTCGCCCCTCGTCGTGTCGCTGGCGGGCACGCATGTAGCGGCGCCCCCGCTCTCGCGGTTCTTGTCAGTCATCGGATCGTCTCGGTTGATGTGCGGGCGCTTCGGTCAACCCTGCCGGCCAAGTGGCCACCCAGCCGGCAGGGGAGTCCCGTGTGGGACAAACCGAGACGCATCACACGATGCATGCAAAAGATAGCGCGCGGGCTGCGGGCGCGCAAGGGCTACAGGTCGCCGACCGCGCCCGCCGCGACCTGGGCCGCCGCCGCATCCACGGCCGCCTTGGTCGGCATGTCGATCGCCACGAAGTCGCACCGCTTGGAGAAGCGGTTGTAGCTCCACGTCGCGATCACGTCGCCGTCGAACCACCCGCGGTCGTCGAGCGGGCCGTCGGCGTATTCGCTGATGGGGCGGCTGGACCCATAGGCGGCGGTGAGCGTGTCCATGAGCGTCCGACACTCGGTGTCACCCGTGGCGCTGACCAGCACGGCATAGACGCGCCCATGCTCATAGCCGGGCGAGACGAGGACCGGGACGGCCCCCACGGTGGACTGGCAGACCCACGGGATCCCGGGCACGTGCTGCACTGCACAGGTGGCGCCTTCGAGTTGGGCCGGGGCGGGCTGCGGCCCGTAGACGATGCCCTTGACGCCCTCGGCGAGTTTGCCAGCGTGGGCGGTGAGGGACAGGATCAGGATGGTGGCGGTGAGCATGGGGTCTCCGTGTTCGGCGGGGGCATCCCGCACCCGCAAGGCCCCGACCCTCTCGGGTACGGGGCGGGGGCGGAGCTGCGCGCGGCTACGTCAGCCGCCGCATCGACGGGATGAACGCCACCACGTCGCCCGCGTCGTACACGAGCACGACCTCGACGCCGTCCTCCGTGGTGACCACGCGACACGCGCGCGGGGTGCCATCCGGCCGGTACAGCACGGGCGCCGTCCAGGTGGGCACGGCCACGACCCGCGAGTCGCAGGCGGTCGCGAGGACGTGCCCGAAGCGGCGCCACGTGCCCCCGGTGCGCTTCGACGGCAGGCGCCGCCGTCCCGTGTCGGACTTGCGCCAGAGGACTCCCGCGAGGTCGTCCCAATGCGGGGCGCCGACCTCGGTGATCCAGCCGACGCCGCCGAGCGACCCCTCGTTGTGGAGGGGGCACAGGGCGAGGTCTGCGCGGACGGTGATCGGGCGCGAGACGTGCCAGGAACCCGTAAGGCCCGTGCCGGCGTTGGGGGTGTGGATGGTCATGGGGTCGTCTCCGCAGGCCCGAACGCGAGCCAGGCGCGGTCAACGTCGAGGGCGTCGGCGATGCGCTGGATCGTGGCGGGGCGTGGCTGCACCCCGTGGCGCACCCATCGGCTCACCTGGGGCGGGGCACATCCGAGAGTGGCGGCCAACTCGCCGCTACTCATGTCGCTCTGGTGGAGGGCGAGCACGAGACGCGAATCGAACTTGTCGAGGGTCGGGATTCGGCGGGTCATCTCCGCCCCCGCAGCCGGTCGCGCCGGAACAGCGAGGCAACCCGCGGCCCCACCCCTCGCGCCAGCCTCTCGGCCTCGTCGGCGCGGGACTCGAGCCGGTCGATGCGGGACTCCAGGCGGGCGATGGTGGCGAGGGTGGCGTCCCATGCGGCGCGGCGGACCTGCATCCACTCGCCCGAGGTGTGGGCAACCATCGAGGAATCCTTGACGGTTCCGACCTCGGCGAGCTGGGCGCGAACGTGCGTGAGGTCGTCCGGCCGATGCCCGGGGATGTCGTGCGTGGCGATGGCGGCGGGCTTCGGCTTCCACCCGGGGCAGCCGGTGGAGGTGGCGTAGGCGACGGCCGGCGCTTGGTTTTCCGCGGCGCTGTTGTTCTCGATCCACTCATCGAGCCCGTCGTGCTCGGCAAGTCCTTCGTCGGTGTCAAGCGGACACCGTGCGCCATTCGGCCACCCGCAGGTGTTGCAGTTCGTCAGCACGTAGCCCATCACATCACCCCCGCGAGGCAGTACGCCCCGACGACCGAGGCCGCCAGGATGAGGCCGCCACCGAGCGCCGCGACTACGAAGGGCCGCGCCCACGGCTGGAGAAGGTCGGAGATCACGAATCACCCCGCCGGCCCGCGACCGTGCATTTCTCGGCGTCCCACGTCTCCAGGGCGCGCCCATCGACGAGCACGAGCAGGCGGAAGTTGGAGCCGAAGCGCCCGCCCACGTCCGTCGTCAGGCCGACCGCCTGCACCACGCCCACGCGGGTGCGCTCCGGGGTCTGCCCATAGCCGAGTTCCGTGAGCTCGACGCGGCGGCCGATCAATGGCTTGCCCATATCAGTCCTCCACGTAGACGGAGCCGTCCACGTCGTCGACCTGGATCACGCCGGAACCGGAATCCCGCCCCGCCTGCTCGATGCTCGCGGCCAGCTCGTCGGCGGTCGCGTGCCGAATCCGGCGGTTGTCGTCGTACCCGCAGACCCACCCATGGGGCGCTGCTGCCTCCGCCGCGGCCCGGTCAGCCGCCCACCGCTCGAATGTGTCGGGGCGGGTCTCGCCCGTCCGCATGTCCCCGGTGAAGACGCTGTAAGCGTCGTCCGTCACCCGGATACTGAGGCCCTGGGTGCGCTTCGCCGCGCCCTTGATCGGGCGGCCCTGTGCCACCGGCCCCGACTCCGCCACGCGGGCGGCACGGGCGTGCTCCCGGGCGTGGGCGGCGGTGGCCACGCGGATCAGCGCGGCATCCTTGGCGCTCGTGGCAGCCTCGACGATCCCGGCGAGGTAGCCGAGGCCGTGCTCGTCCACAATGTGGCGCCATCGGACGCGGCCGGCGCCGTCCCGGGGCAGGGTTTCGAGGTCGATCGACATGGGTGTCTCCGTGTGTGGGTCTTGCACCAGCGAGGCCCCGACCTCCGGGGAGGTACGGGGCTGGGTGGCGAGCCGGGGAGGCTCAGGCGGCGAAGGCGCCAGCCGCCTCCGCGTTCCGGCAGTAGGTGAAGAACGCCTCGACCTGCGCGGCGGCGAAGTCCTCGGCCGACTCGCCCGACATCGGCCGCACCCCAGCGTTCTTGCGCTGGAAGGCGTCCCACAGCGCGCCCATGGTGGCGGCGGCGTTCACGTCACCCGTGAGGGCGGCGGTCTTGACTGCGAGGGCGTGAGCGGCGGGCGATGCGGTCATGGTGTCTCTCCGAGTTGCGCGGGGTGTTTCGCTCCCCACACAAATCATCTATCGCCCCACACGGAACGTGCAACCCTTTCTGTGTACGAAAGCGAAAATAAGTCGGAGACGGTCAGCCGCGCGGCATCTCCACCGCCGTCGACAACTCCAGCGCGCCCCGCTTCAGCATCGAAGACGCCGCGACCGCGAGCCCGAGAGCCTGCCAGGCATGCGACGCGACCCCGTACAGCGGGCCGGGGTTGGCCTTCCGCCCGATGGCCTCGCCCTTCGACCCGCCGTGCATCTCGATCATGCGCTCGCGGACTTGGCGGTCCTTGCCGGCGCCGTGGACGTGGAGTTCAGAGCAGACCCGCCGCCGGTAGACGAGGGCGCGCGGGGCAGTCATGCGAGACGCGCCCCACAGCAGGCCGACGACCTCGGAGGTTCGGAGCAGGGAGGAGCCGGAGATCCCCGACGACTGCACCCGCTCGATCACGACCACATCGGGCACCCGTCCAGAGACGAGCCGCCGCACCGTGTCAGCCACCGGGAGCGCCTTGTACTTCTCCAGCACAAGCCGCGCGGCAGTGTCGTACAGGACCACGCCGCAGACGGTGGGGCCGGGGTCGATCGCGAGGATGATGCGCGGACCGTGTAGCGTCCCCGCGTCCTCGGCCTCGCTCACGGCGTCGAGGGCGTCCCCGAACCGACTCATCCGAACACCCCAACCACGCCCAGCGCGACGCAGAGCAGGCCGATGACCCCCCACGCGATGCGGATCCGGGTCGTCAGGGTGGCGACGGTGGCGCGGGAGGTGGTGTAGGCGATGCGGGCGTCGTCGCGCTGCTGGAGCAGGTCGTTGGCGTGGCCGTCCTTGGCGATTCCATCGAGGAGCATGGCCTGCCGCTCGTTGGTCAACTCCCAGACCTGCTCGGTGAGCTGGGTGACGGTCGCGGTGGCGGCGTCCCGCTCCACGCGGTGCCGGTTCGCCAGCTCCAGCCGCTCGTGGAGCTCGTGCCGGATGATGGCCTCGCAGTCAACCACGCGGGGCGGCTCCTCCATGTGGTCGAGGCCAGCCAGGCGGGCGAGGGCGGCGACGGCGACGTCGCGCTGGGCCTTCGCTCGCTTCAGCCGCACCTCCTGCCCCCGGTCGTGGTCGCGCTGGACCGCGAGCGCCTCGACAGCCTCGTCCCGCGCCGTGTGCGCCCCCTGGAGCCGCCCCAGCGCGTCCGCGGTGTCTCGCTCTGCCCGGTTCGCTCGCGTCGTCTGAGCGTTGAGCAGCGCCCCCATACGGACGGCGTCAGCCTGCGCCGAGTCCCGGGCGAGAGTCAGTGTGCGGATCTGGCTCGTCTGGTGGGCGCGCACCGCGGAGTCGCGTAGGATGTGCGCCGCCGCCCTCTGCGCAGCATGAACCGGTGACGCTCCGGTCATGCCAGCCGCCTCCAGGGCTCGCGCGACCTTCCCGCCCATCTCGCGATACGCCGCGACCTCGCGGCGGTGGGCCGCTTGGATGCGCGCAAACTCGGCCCGCACGGGCGCCACGGCCCTGCACGTCCGGCAGAATCGGGCATCACCGGAGACGCGGGGGCACCCCGCCGTCTCACAGGTTCGCCGCTTCGTCTGCTTGGTGGTCGCGGTCGGCGCGCACCCGCAGGCGCCCCCGTTCGTCGGTTCACACATGGTCGGTCTCCCGGGCGATCAACTCGCGCCCCTCGTCGGTCGGCCGGCGCAGCGACGGCGGGGCGATGATGCCCCGGTCGGCGAGCCGGCAATACGCGCGCTCGAATGCCCCCGACTCGCGGCGGCGTCCGGTCACGGCGTGGCACAGTGCCCCGCGGCGCATGGGGGCGGCGGCGAGCGTCTGGATGATGCGCTCCGCGATGCTCCCGTCTGCCTCGGGGGATTCCTCGCCCTCGACCTCGTCGGGGTCCGCGTCGCCATCGAAGATCGCGACGAGGCCCACGTCCCACACATGGCGCAGGACGGCGGGCGGCCCCTCCGTCGCCCACGCCTCGGCCGCCCACGACTCCAGGCGGACGGCGGCGGCGTTCTCGACCAACCCGCGGCGCTGGAGCGCGGACAGGGCGAGGCGCACCCGCCCCCGGGCGTCGGCCCGGTGAGCAGCCCGCACGGTCTGACGGTGTCGGTAGACGCGCCCGCTCGTGATCGGCGAAGCGAACCGCGGCGGCGGGTCGACCGCGTCGGCAATCTCGCCCGCGGTCCCGTCCTCATTGAGCACGAGCCACGCGAGCACCCGCCATCGCAGCGTGCCAGGCTTGGGGAGTCCTGCGGGCATCGCCCCTCCAGGTCGAAGGGCGCCCCGTTATTCGCTGCCACACGAGAGACTGCGGGCAACGGCAACGGGGCGCCGGATCAGTCGACGAGCGCCCCGACGGGAACGTCGAGGATGCGCGAGAGCGGCCCGAGCCACTTCCCGAACGGGATGCGCCCCTCCGTCTCCCAGCCCTGGACGGTGCGGAGCGAGCAGCCGAGCGCCTCGGCCAGCTTCTGCTGCGTCATGCCGGCACGCTTGCGCGCTACCTTGATCTTCTCGCCGGGCGTGGTCTTCGTGGACATGGTGTCCTCCTTTCCTGCACAGTAATGGCGGGGCAGTGTGCGCGCAAACAGTTTAACGAACCCTGTTGCGCGTTAGGCGGTGGCGCACTATTGTATGGGGGTCAACACGGAGAGACCCGATGCCCACCCCCCGCACCATCGTCGAGCGGTTCGCCGACGTGCCTACATGGCTCGCCACCCGCACGGGGCACCAGAGCGCCCCCGGCTACGCCGTCGGAGCCTCCGACGTGCCGGCCATCCTCGGGCGCTCGACGTTCCGCGGACCCTGGGACGTGTGGACCGACCACCACGGCCCCCGGCATGACGACCCCGCCGACGATGACGACGTGCGCAGCCGTGGGCACGCGCTGGAGCCGTTCATCATGGACGCATACCGCGAGCGCACCGGGCGCGAGATCGACGACGGGCTGCTCGTGCTGCACCGCGAGGACGTGCCGTGGTTCAGGGTGTCCACGGACGCACTCATCCCCGGCGACCGGGTCGTCGAGGGTAAGACCTTCTCCCACATGAAGCGCGGCGAATGGGCGCGCGAGGACTACGTCGAGCCCGTCCCGGTCAAGCTCGCCGTGCGCAAGGGGTTGATCCCCGACTCCTACTCGTGGCAGGTCGTCGCCCAGGCGGCCGTCGCCCAGGTCGCCGTCGTGGACCTCGTCGGCGTGCTCACCAGTTTGAAGCGGTGCCGCGCCGTGCTCGCCTCGGGCGAGGTCGTCGCCGAGCCCGCGTGGATCGTCGAGGCCCCGCCGGTCGTGGTGTCCGTCGAGGTCGCCCCGGTGCAAGCGGCGTGGCTGGTCGACACCATCGGCGAGTGGCGGGAGCGACATCTTGTCCAGGGCGTCGAGCCCGACCCGGACGGCAGCAAGGCGCAGATCCGCGCCTATCGCCAGCGCATGGGGCCGGGCGCCGTGCCCGCGTGGCCCGCGATTCGGGAGGCGTCGGCCGAGCTGGCGCGGCTGCGGGCCGAGGCGAAAGCGATCAAGGCGCGGGAGGCCGATGCCAAGGGCCGGATCCTCGCCCTGCTCGGCGAGGACTCGCAAGCCGTCGAGCCTGACGACCCCCGGAGGTGGGTGTGCCGAGCACGCAAGACCAAGCGCGGGCTGTCCATCGACGCCCGGTGATTCGAGTTTTCTACACGAAAGGGGTTGCGCGTCGGACGCTGCTACCCTATATGTTGTGTGTGGCCGGGGAGACTGGCCGCGACACACGGAGAGACACCATGAACGCCGCCGCTCAGGCCGCCTACACCCTCGCCCTCGCCGCCGCCAACGCCAGCGGAGAGGCCCCGGGCCTTGACGGCTGGTGGGCGGTCCTCAAGGCTGCCGAGGCTGCCGAGGCTGCCGCGCTGGCCGCACCGCCGAGCAGCACCGACACCGACACCGACACCGACACCGACACCGCGGGCGACTCCGACGAGTGGGCCGCATACACGCGGGACTACCACGGCGCCAAGCGGTGGAGCCGCGCCCACCGGTTCGTGATGGGCGGATCGGTCGCCGTCTGCGGCGCCGACCCCGGCCCCGCCGTTGAGTGGGCGCACGAGGGCGACACCCGCACCGCCGGTCGGTGTAAGCGGTGCTGCGCCTGACCCACCCCCGGCCCCACCCCCCAGCCCCGTAGCGCCTCGGCGCACGGGGCCTTGCTGGTGCGACACCTCGCACCCACCCAACCGGGAGACACGATGTCCCACGACCTCACCCGCAGCGCGCCCACGGACCTGTTCCTCGACGGCGAGCTGTTCAACCAGGCTTGGCGCGCTGCCAAGCTGTTCGCCGACTCGCAGCTCGTGCCGCAGCACCTCCGGGGAAGCCCCGGGGACTGCCTCATCGCGCTCGGCCTCGCCCGGGAGCTGGGCGACTCGCCGCTCCACGTCATGCAAGCGATCTACTTCGTCAGCGGCAAGGCGGGATTCTCGGCGTCCTACATGATCGCCCGCGCCAACCAGTCGGGGGTCTTCACCGGACGGATCTCGTGGCGCACGCGCGGCGAGGGCGACGGGCTCCAGGTGCAGGCGTTCGCCTGTCTCGCCTCCACTGGGGAGGAGATCACCGCGAACACCTCGATGGACATGGCACGCGCGGAGGGCTGGACGAAGAACCCGAAGTACCGCTCCATGCCCGAGCACATGCTCCGCTACCGCGCGGCCACGATGCTCGTGCGTCTGTACTGCCCCGAGGTCATGCACGGGTACAGCACCGCCGCCGAGTTGCGGGACATCGACGCCGCCGCGACCGTGGCGCCCTCGCGCGTGCTCGACCTCCCCGACGTGCCGACGAAGGGGCCGGCGCTGCTGCCTGACCCGGTCGACGTGGCGCCCGTCCACCGCCCCGAGCCCGCGCCCGAGGTCGTCGAGGCCCCCGCGCCGGCTCCCGCGCCCGCGCCCGCCCCCGGCGAGGACCCCGCCGCCGTCAAGGCGGAGTGCGCCGACCTGGAGGCGACGATTGGTCCCGCCAACGTCGAGCAGGTCCGCATGGGTGGCGTCGGCCCGCGCCCCGACGAGGACGTGCGCAAGTGGCGGGGCCGCATCGACTCCGCGACGGCGTACCGCGACGCGCTCCGGCTCGCCGCCCAGCCGCCCGTGGACGACTCGGACAACGGCATGGACTGGTAGTTCGCCGTCCCTGGATCCTGCCCCGGCTCGCCTCGTGCGGGTCGGGGCGGTCTATTTTCGGATTCGTACACGAAAGGGGTTGCGCGCATTGTGTGGGCCGTTAGTTGTTGTGTGTGGCCGGGGGAACCGGCCGAACCCGCACGGAGAGACACAATGACGACCCCGCTCTACACGCTTCGCATCGCCATCAACGGTCAGCCCTCCATCAGCGCCGACGAGGTCGCGCTACACGCCCTCGCAACCACCAACGCCACGCTGGTCACGAGCACGATCGACGGCCGCGAGTACGTCACCGGCCGCCCCCACGTCAGCTACGGAAACGACGGGGAGCGCCGGGTCACGGGCGTGACGGGCGTGGCTGCCTTCCGCGCCGTCGTCAAGGCGGCCGGGGCGCGCACCCGCAAGACCACGCGGTGTATCAAGGTGCTCCCCGCCGCGGCGCTGCTCACCGCCCGCGACACCATCGACGCCGATTGGCAGCGGTGGGCCGCGGCCGGGCTCACCCACCGCGAGATGAAGATCCGCGGCATCAACCACCCGGCGTATCGCGCGCTGCTCGACTGAGCGCACCGCGCCCCGCCCGCCCCGTAGCCGCCCGCCGGCACGGGGCTTCAGAGGTGCCGGCCCCGCCGGAACCCCTCACACGGAGAGACACGATGATCCGCACGATCACCATGCGCGGCCTCGGGCCGAGCGACGACAGCACCACCGCCATCGCCGGCCGCCCTGCCGATTGGGTCGACGTTCACGGCCCGAGCAAGGCGGGCAAGTCGTCGCTGATGCTCGCTACCACGTTCGCGCTGTGGGGCGAGGAGCCCGACGGTACCCGCCTCGGCCTGGACGCGATCCGCGACGGTGCCGACCGCGCTGAGGTCGAGGTCGAGTTGCTGAACGGGCTTCGCGTCGGCCGGTCGATCACGCCGTCCCGCAGCGTCCGCCGCCGCGTGGAGCGCGCCGGGTCGCCCGAGGTGTTCCCGAAGTCCGACCGGGACATGCTCGCCCAGCTCGGGCCGCTCGGCCACGACCACGACCTCGCCCGCCTCGTGATGATGCCGCTTTCGTGGGTGCCGCTGGCGCTCGGCGAGGGTGGGGGCCGCCCGCTGCGGGATGCGCTCGCCCGCATCCTCCCGGCCGCCCCGATCTCCGAGGTCGTCGCCGACCTGATGACGGAGAAGGGGCAGACCCTCCGCGAGTCGGACCCGGTCGACGAACCGGGGGCGATCACGCTCCGCGCCGACGCCAACCGCGCCTCCGCCCGCCGCCGGGGCGAGGTCGAGGCGCTGGAGTCCGCCGTTGTGCGCGCCGAGGAACGGGCGCAGACGGCCCGCGGCCCTGGTGCTGCCCAGGTCGCCGCCGCCCGCGCCACGCTGGACACCGCCCGCGCGTGGACCCGATACGAGACCCTCGGCGCCGAGGCCGGGGCCTATGAGCGCGAGGTGTCCGCGCTGGACGCCTGGACGCGCCGCCACGCGGGCCTGGGCGATCGGCCGGATGATAACGGGGAGGCCATCGCCGCGGCTGACTCGTGGCGCCAACTCTGCCGCGCCACCATCGCCGACCGGGGCCGGGAGGTCGCTGCCGCTCGCCGCGCGCTCGACCGTGCCGCCGTCACCCTCGGCGATGCGGAGGTCGCCCCCCTCGACGTGGACACCCCCGCGGTCGTGGCCGCCCGGGAGACGCACGCCGCCGCCGGGGACGCGACGGATGCCGCCGCCGGGATGCTCGCCAAGGTCCGCGCCGCCGAGCCTCTGGGGTTCCCGGCCGTGGTCGCCGCGCGCGCCGACCTCAACGGCGCCGCGCTCGCCCTCGACCGCGCCACCATCGCCGCCGCTGAGCCCTCGCCGACCGGCCCGTGCTCCCACTGCGGGAGCGACGAATGGCCGAACGCGGAGACCCGCGCCGCCCACCTCGCGGACGACCTCGACGCCGCGACCCGCGACCACGCCGAGGCCGAGGCGAACCACGCCGCCGCCATCGCCGGGGCTCGTGCTCTGCACGCCGAGGACGTGGCCGGGCTGGAGCAGGGCCACGCCAGCGCCATCGCCGAGCAGGACGCCGCCGCCCTCGTGGTGTCGGACGCCCTCGCCGACGCGACCACCGCCGCCGAGGCCGCCCACACCGCCGCCGTCGAGGCCGCCGGGGTCGCCGTCGAGCAGGCCCGCGCCGGGATCCAGCGCGCCGAGGAGGACGAGGTCGCCGCCGCTGGCGTCCTGGAGCGCGCCGAGGCCGACCGCGACGCCGCTGTGAAGGCCGGGAGCGCCGCGCGGGAGTGGGATGCCGCCGCCCGCGCCCTCGGCCGGGAGCCCGCCGTGCGCCCCGCGCCGCAGGGTGCCGCCGACGCGCCCACCACGCCGAAGCCCCCGCCGGTCGAGACCGCCGCCGCCCGTGCCGTGCTCGCCGAGGCCGAGCAGGCAAAGGGGGCCGCCAGCGCCCGCGTGGACAACGTGGGCGAACTGCGTACCGACCTGGACAGCGCCCGGGAGCGGCAGGAGGCCGCCGTGGTCGAGGCCGCCCGCGCCGGGGTGCTGCTCGACTGCGTCCGCGCCGCGCCCTCCGAGGCCGTCCGTGCGTCGATCGAGGGGCTGGACGCCGGCCGGGTCACGCTCCACCTGGAGGGTTCCGGGGTCAAGGTCCAGATCGACGGCCGCCGCTGGCAGCGGGCGAGCGACGGGGAGCGCATCATCGCCGACCTGGAGTTTCGCGCCGCGCTGCGCCGCGCCCTCGTGCTCGGCGGGAAGGCGGCTACGTGGCTCCCGCTGTTCGTCGACCGTGCCCAGGACGTGCGCGGCATCCCGTGGCCCGACGTGCCGGGGCCGGTCATCCGGCTGTGGACGAGCGACGGCGACATGCGGGCCGAGGTGGTCGGCAGTTAATCTCACTTTCATGCACGAAAGGGGTTGCGCGTATCGGGTGGCCTCAATATGTAGTGTGTGTGGCCGGGGAGACTGGCCGCGACACACGGAGAGACACCATGGCCCGCACCGCCCAGACCGCCCGCTGCTTCACTGCCGCCCAGCACGAGGCGTACAGCCACGACGTGGTCACGTTCGGCATCGCGTCAGATGATGGAATGCTCGGGGTTCAGGTCTCCGGCCCGCACAGGACCGACGACGGGATCCGCCGCTGGCTGTGCGGCGAGGCGCGCAAGTTGAACGGCAACCGGCCGGGTCGGCTCTCCATCGTCAAGGCCGGATGATGGGCCGGGGGCTGTGGTTCAATCGGGATTGCCCCGAATGCGGCGCCCCCGCCCGCCGGGGCTCCCGATGCGCCGCGTGCGGCTGGACCCCGGCAAGCGTGCGCCCATGGCAGACCCGCGAGGGGTGGCCGTTCCGGCTTCCGCCGGAGGAACACCCGGCACCCGTCGGGCACCCGGTGGCTCAGTGCCAGATGATCGCCGTGTCGACGGGGCAGCAGTGCCGGGGACGCACCTACCACCGCGGCTATGCTCGGTGCTGGGCGCACCGCGAGGCTGTCCGCCGCTATCAGCACACATGCCCGGGGTGCGGGGTTCAGAAGCCCCGGATGGTCGCCGACTGCGGCGCGTGTGGTGGCAGCTATCCGATCCCGAAATGGCCCCTATTGTGATGCCCCGGCCCACCCAGCCCCGTAGCGCCTCGGCGCACGGGGCCTCGATGGTAGAACCCGGAGAGACCCGATGAACGCCCCCATATGCTTTGCCGTCAAGACCCCGCGCCGCACCGACCTTGCGGCCCTGGAGATCGTGACCAGCTTCTACCAGGACGCCGATGGGGTCACGACGGCAGACGTTGCCGACGAACTGCATGTGACGCAGCCCACGGCGGCCCGCCGGGTGTCGCGGTTGCGCTCGGCTGGGCTCGTGCTGCCGCCCGGCCCGCGCCCGCTCGTGGCCCGACACGAGGTGAAGCGCATGCGGGCGACCGATGCGGCTGTGTGGGGCGTGATCTGCGACCCGCGAGGCATCGACGAGCGACTGACCCGCCGGAGCATCCTGGAGCGGCTGGGTACGACGATCCACCACACGGAGGCCGCGATCCTGCGACTCCGCGCGGCCGGGCTGATCTCGCTCGACGGGTGGCTATTCCCGAGCGCGGCCGGGCTGTGGCTCATCGCGAACCCGACCGGAGAGACCCGCCCCGGCGTGCTCTCGCTCCGGGCGCGCCGAAACCCGCTGTGGTGGCGCCCTGCTGACAGCCTCTCGATGCTGATCGGCCTCGCCGTCGCGCGGGAGGTCGACGGATCCGGCTGTGTGGTCGTGCCCGAGCTGGCCGAGCGGCTCAGGGTGTCCGAGGTCGAGATCACCGACGTGGTCGCGGACATGGTGCGGGAGCGGTTCATGGAGGCCCGGGTCCCGTGAGGGTGGGCGGGATTCTTTTCGCTTTTCTGTGTGCAATGGGTTGCGCGTTCCTGGGTACACATTAGTAGTTGTGTGTGGGGAGCGAAAACAACCCCGCAACGGAGAGACACCATGACCTGCATCCTCACTGCCCTCGCCCCCTTCGCCACCAACTTCGGCGCCCGCGCCATCCCGGCCGAGGTGGCGCTCAACCCGAACCCGACCGTGCAGGTCATCCTCGCCGCCATGCGGTTCGCCCTGAACCGCGGAGACTACGACCTCTGCGAGCCCGAGGAGGTCGACCACCTCATCGACTGCCTGCGGGCCGGCGTGTGGACCGAGGAGGCCACGGACTACGCGATCAACATCCTCGCCGACGCGGAGGACGAGGTTGGTGTTGACGCCACGGTGGCCATCGGGTCGATCGGCGCCGTCCGGTTCTGATCCACCCCGGCACCCCGCCCGCCCCGCTCCGGTCCACCCGGGCGGGGCTTTGGGGGTGCAACCACGGAGGGCGCATGACCCGCGCGGTAGGCAACTGGCTCGACCGGGAACGGCCGGTCCCACACGGAGAGGACGACATGGCGAAGACGACAATGACGACGGACGAGATCCGGCGCGGCCTCGCAGACATGCGGAAGGTCGCGCAGCTTTCGACCGACCAGCGACGCGGCGACATGGCGGCGGGGGAGGTGGCGGTCATCGAGCGGCACCTGCTGCCCCTCGCCGAGGAGCGCGACGCCCTCAAGGCAGAGCGCGACGCCCTGCGCGCCGAGGTCGAGGGACTGCGGGCCTGGAAGTCGGCCACCATCTCCGCCGCCTATGAGGTCGTGAAGATGCACGACGATGGGCCCGAATGCTGGCCGGCGTGGTTTGAGGGCTACGGGGTCGATGGGCTGTGCGCTGCGATGTACCCGGAGGCGCCCCATGGCTGACCCCATAACCGCGCCCCGCATCCTCGTGATCGACGACACCCCGGCCGTCTGCCGGTCCCTGCGGCTGACGCTGCGGGGGCTGGGCAAGGTCGAGGCGATCGGCGACGGCGACCCGTATGTGGCGTGCCTCGACGGGCTCGATGCTGTGACGGCGAACCCGCCCGCCGTCGTCGTCGTGGACGGGCTCGAGGGCTACGGCCGCCACGTCGTCGAGGCGTGCCAAGCTGAGGGCGTGCCCGTCGTCGCCTACACCGGGTCGCCTGAGGTGTTCCGCGGGCTCGACTTGCCCGTGGTCGTCAAGCCTGACACCGGGGGGCTTCTGCGGGCGCTGCGGGGCGTGCTGGAGCCGTCGCCATGACGCAGGGCCTCCTCCCGATGACGCTGCCCCCAGCGCCGGCCGAGCACCCGGACGTTGCCTACACGGACCCCGCGGTAGCCCGCGCCCACGTCGAGTACCTGGGGCGCCGCTACTGCCTCGGGGCGGACCCGCTGGTGATGTGGGAGCCCTTCGCGGGAGGCGGTGCGTACATGGACGCATGGCAGCGGTGCCGCCACTGGGACACGGTGGTAGCCGGCGAGCTCGACCCGGGGGCGCCGACGGTGCGCTCGGGCCGGGTGCCGCGCCGGGACGCCTTCGACGGGCCGCCGGGGGGTGTGGCTGACTGGATCGTGACGAATCCACCCTTCTCCACCTTCGACCGCGCGCTCCCGATGCTGCTGGAGCACGCCCGCGTCGGTGTCTCGCTGCTGCTCGTCGGTCAGTCGCTCGCCCCGATGGCGCGGGACTGGCTGTGGACGGACTCCCCGCCGGATGAACTGTGCTGGTTGACGCCGCGCATGGGCTTCGAGCGGACGGGCAAGCCGAAGGGAACCGACATGCGCGAGTATGCCGTCGTCACCTTCCTTCGACGCGCTGGGAAGTGGCGCGGCCGGATGCGCCTCGCCCGCCTCAACTGGCGGACGGGTCAGGCGTGGGGGCGCTAATCTCACTTTCTTGCACGTATTGGGTTGCGCGATGTTCACTGCGACCATAGTAGTTGTGTGTGGGGGCGATGAACTCCCCCGGGACCCGGAGAGACACCATGACCCGCCCGACCATCTTCTCGTGGAGCACCTCAAAGACCCCCGCCGGCTTCGCCTTCAAGGTCACCCGCAACACACCGACCAAGACCCCGTGCGCGAACGGTCACTACTGCGTGACCGAGACCATCAAGACGGGTGCCGGCTACGCGACCCGCGCCCGCGCCAAGTCGGCCGCCCTCAAGTGGCGCCGCTACCTTGCTGCTGCCTGACCCGCCCGGCGCCCTCCCGCCCCCTACCGCTCCGGCGGAGGGGGCTTAGCTGGTGAACCCGACCGGAGAGACCCGATGAACCCCACCCCCTACCAGCGCGGCGCGCTCAACACGCTGGACGCGATCCGTGCCATGCGCGCGCCCCTCCCCGACGCCGTTTCGGGATTCGTCTGCGATCTGACGGTGCCGCCCGGCTCCGATCGTGGCCGCGTCCGCGTGACCATGGTGGTCACCCCTCGCCGCCGGGCCGTCGCCGGCCTCCGCGCCATGCTCGACACGATGGACGAGGCGCCGACGCTGTTGGTGGGGATCAGCCCCTCCGGGGCTACCCTGCGGTGGGACGCGCCCGATGGGTTCTATGCCATGACGGTGAGCGCCGACGAGCTGCGCGCCGCCGGGCTGCTGGATGTGGCGGCATGAGCCCCGCCGACAAGGCGCGGCCGACGCGCGAGGACATCGAGGCGGCGCGCGCGATGCTGAACACGGCGGTGATGTCCGGGCGGCGCGAGGCCGTGGCCGACATCCTCGCCTCTGCGGATTTGGTGGCGCGGTACAGCCGCGTGCTGGACTACGCCCTCGACTGCCTCACCGCCGAGCAGGAGGCCGAGACCGTCCCCGACGAGGGGGCGCCGCAGGTCGAGCCGCCGGAGGATGCGAAGCCCGCCGAGCCCGCGCCCGAGTGTGACGCCCGCCTCGTGGCGCACCTGCGGGCGGAGGGGCGGACGTAGGCCCCGTAGGGGATCTTTGACTTTGTGCTGTGTGGCTTTGGCCCACCCGCAGCGCGTGACTACCGGGCCGGAGTGCACATGCAGAACAAGAACCTTATCCTCGCCTTGGCCCTCGCGGTCATGGCGCTCTTCACCCCCCAGCGTGCGGAGGCGGCCATGGACCCGCTGACCGCAACGCCCGTCCCGGCGGAGGTGCTCAACAACCTCCAGAAGATGGCGGCCTCGGGCATCCGCACGCCGGCCGACGCCATCCGCGTCGTCAAGACGGTGGCGGCCATCGACGCCTCCATCGCGGCGTACCGCGCCCTCCAGGCGGGCACGGTCGTGGGTAGCGCCGCGTGGAACGGCTACGCCGTGATCATTCGGAACCTCGGCCTCACGGCTGAGGCCCTCGACCGCGGCCGGGAGATGGCCATCGCGGCCGGCTACGGGTGGGCGAATCTCGTCGGCTCGCGCATCATCAGCGTGGCTGCGATCCTCGTCCCGACCGACGCCATGCTCCAGCAGCTCATGTACGGCGAGGGCTACACGCCCATGTACGACAGCGCCATGTACGACCCGATGGGTGCGGGCGGCGACCTGGGCGGCGGCACCTCGACGTGGTTCGAGCGCGTCTTCGACGGCACAGGCGGCGGCTGGGGCGAGGGCTCCAACTCCGGCGGGCGCACCAAGTGGGCGACGTGGGGCAACGACCCCGCGTCCGACAACCCTGGCCCGGTGCCTGCCAACTACGGGGCCGCCGCGGAGGCGGCCCTGTCCAGTGGCATCACCCACGAGAGCGAGGGCCCCCTGGGCCCCATCATGCTCTCCGCGGGCTACACGCCCGAGGCGATGATGCTCGGCAAGGTCGTGGACTACGCCGCGACCGCGTTGGCCCACCCCCTCGCGTACATCACGACGGTGGATGGGATCCGCATCGTGACCGTCCACGACGGCTACGGCTACGCCACCTCCTTCACGAAGGACGGCTCCATGGTGCACTGGGCCATGGCCGACCACCTGGACTTCCCGTTCTGAGAACGTGAGCGTGCTACGGTGGACACGCTGTAGCAAGCCCCGGGTCCGTACTCGAAGTAGGTCGGCCCACCCGAAGCCCTCGCCCTCCCCGGCGGGGGCTTCTTCGTCCGCGATACAATGTCTCCATGAACGGGGGTTCAGATGGGCGACGTCGACGACGACGAGCGGGATGCGGCGACGTGGGAAGCTGCCGCGGTCATGCTCCACAACCAGACACAGCGGCTACTCGCGAGCCTTCGGGCGGCGCGGCGCGACAAGAGGATCCCTCAGGAGGTCGTCGGTCTTGGGAAGGTGCTCACCATCGGCGCCCGTGCAGACATGCTCCGAGCTGTCGAGGCGAGTCGATGGCAGCGGGACGCGGAACGGTGGAGGGCCGACGCAGAGAGACTCCGGCGGGCCGTTTGGGCACTCGCCGGAGTCTCGGGGTTGTCGCTGCTGGTCGCCGTGTGGGCGCTCGTCTACTGCGCTACGTCCACGGCACCATGAGCGGGTCAGGCACGAGGCGGACGTTATCGCGGATTCGCTCCTGCCACGCTGCCGACAGAGCGCCGTACCACGCCCCCCACTCGGGCGGGGCGAAGGCGTCGATCGCCTTGCTGAACACGTCGGACTCGTGGGTCCCGGGCGCGTCCTCGATTGCGTAGGACATGCGCGCGGCCTGGATGAGAATCGACGCGACGCCGTCGATGATCTCCACATCGTCGTCGTTCGTGTTGCTCGGGCCGTCGTGGACAGCGGGGATTCCGCCCTGCCCGATGAACATGCGCCAGTGGCGCGCGCCGTTGGGGCCGTCCACGGGGTGGATACCGGAGTTGGGGTCGTATGCGCCCATGTCGTCTACCTCGGTGGTGCCGGCGGGAGTTCCCGCGCCGGGGGGTAACTCGCGTCGTTGGTGAGCCGGTCGAGCGAGTCGCGCACGTCGACCGTGTGCTGGGCGCCCTGGACCCTGCCGAGGTACTGGAGCGAGAGTTGATGGAGCCGGTCGGTCATCAGCACCAGATCCATCGCGAGGACCGACAGCGGGAGTTCCGGGGGTGCGGTCATGGGCCTCGCCTCATCAGCCGGAACATGATCTGCTGCGCCTGGTCGCGGACCTCTTTCACGCCCAGCTCGATGCGCGTGGTGCAGCTCTCCAGCGCGTCGAGGCGCTGGCGGTCGAGGTCACGCTCCGCCCGCAACTCTTGGAGTTGGGCGACCACGTCGGGATGGATGGACGGGCGCGCCGGGGCGGTAGCCTCGTCGTCAGCCGTGCGGGTTGACGCGGGCTCCTTGCCTCCGATGACGATGCGAGGCAGCGACAGCCCCAACCGATTCCCGAGGGCGACAAGGCTGAGCAGCAGCAACCCGAGGCCCGTGACGCCACCACCACCGACGAGCGCGCTGATCCCGTCCACCGCGTGCGGGGGCACATGTTCGAGCCCCTGAGCGTGCGCCACAGCCCCGCAGAGGGCCAGCACGATGGCGAGCACGGCGACGGCGCCGAGGACGAGCCACGCGGCGTGTCGCTTGACCATGGCTCGGGGGTCGATCGTCATGCGCCAGGGTAGCGCACCGACCGCCACGTTGCACGCAGCGTTTCGGGCAGGCCCCGGAGGTAGCGCCGGAGGCTGGGGCGGCTCACTCGGTGGGCTCGACTGGCTCCGGCTCGACACACGCGGGGAGCTCAGCCAGGTACGCCGCTTCGACCGCCCGGCATTCGGGACGCTGGGCGCTGCTCTGGCCGTACTGGAGGCACGTCGCCCACGCGCACGCGAGGGACAACGGGTTGCCGCCGAGGACCGTGACGCACTGCGGGGGCGTCTGCGCGAGGGCCGCCCGCGTCTCGGCGTCGAGCGTGATGGGTTCGGCGGTTCGGCTCACAAGGTCCGCCATGCCGTCAGCGAGCACGTCAAGCTGCTCCGTCTGAGCCTCGACGAGCGGCACGGCGTCATCGGGAGCGGTCCCACGGCCGGCGAGGAATCCCCCACCCGCGAGCAGGACAGCGGCCCCGGCTGTGATGGCGATGGTGGCCCCGACTGGCATGGTGCGTCCTGTGCTCATGGTGTCTCGTCCTCGGGCTTCTGCGGCCCCTTCCACGCCTTCGCCACGTCCCGCCCGGCGCTCACCGTACCCATGCCCCCGCCCGCAGCCGCAAGCGCGTAGATAGCTGCCTTGCAGACCTCCACGATGCCGTCAGACAGGTCCGTCCACGGGGCAGCGCCCACGAAGACCACGACGAGCGTGATGAGCACGATGGCCATGCCCGCGCGCTGCGTCGCGTTGATGTGGCGGCTGGGGGGCTTGAGGCTCACCGTGCCGACCACGCGGTCTCGTCGCGCGTGATGGCGATCCAGACCTCTCGGCCCTCGGCTTCGGCTTGCTCGAGGATGCCGTACAACCGTTTGCAGGCATCGCGACTGCGGCCCACGCGGAAGGACATCTCGTTCACGTCCAGCCCAGGAATCAGACAGCCCGCGGTGTGGCCCTCGTGGTTGCCCGAGTGGATGCGGATACCGCGGAACCCGGGGACCTCGTGCAGAAGCGGCATGTGGCCATCGGCGCGGCCGTAGCGGGTCCGCATGGTCTCGGCGTACTTCGGCGAGTAGGTGAAGGACACCCGGTAGGACCCGATCGGGATCGCGGTCTCGGCGCTGACCTTGATGCCGGCGATCTGCTCGTCGGTCATGCTGGCCACAAGCCCGCGGTCCTCGTCCTCGACCACGAAGCCGAACAACTTCGCGCCGATGGACAGGCGCCCGAGGGTCGCGTCGCCGCCGAACTGGTAGCGGAGCAGGTGCAGCAGGAGGGGCTCGAGCATCAGGACCCCCGCGCAAGGGCGAGGAGCACGTCGTCGAGCCCGAGTGCCGTCATGTGCCGAGCCAGGACCGGGGACCGTTCACCGTCGGCGATGCGCTGCCGAATGTCGGCGAGGACCTCCCCCAGCGCAGTCTCTGCGCCCCGGATTTCAATCACTCGCTCGGGAGTCACGTCGGACGCCGGGTATACGATGGTGTCCACGCACCGGGATCCGCTGAGTCGCATCATGCCTCCAGTCCGTAGACGATGAGCCGGGTAGCCACCCCGTGGCAGTCCCCTCCGGCTCCGAGGTACGCCCAGTAGGACGTTGTCCCGGGGTAGGTGCCGGTGAATGAGGCCAGCGCGCTCCCGTAGGATGCGCGGCTGAACTCCTGCAACGTGTCGCTGTCGGCGGGGTCGGTCGCGGTGCCGGTGTCGCCGCGGGCGATCGTGCCGTAGAAGTTGTCGAGGTCGACCTGCATACGGACGTCGGCGTTCGCCGTGAGGGTGCCCGAGGCCAGCACGTCGTGGGTGCTGCCGTTGTACGAGATCGAGTAGAGATCCGGCGTCGCGTCCGCCTCGCGGTACCGGATCGCGGTGTCCGCCACTTCCCAGGTGCCGATCGAAGCGTTGCGCCGCAGGCCGACCTGCACCCCGTCCCCCGACGCGTCCGACACGGCAGACGCCCAGATGCCGATACACCGCGCGAGGCCCGTGGGGTCAATCGCGGGAGACACCGCGCGGCAGTCGACGCCGAGCACGAACGCGCCGCCCGCGCCCTGGTCCATGTCGAGGCCCGTCGAAATGACCTCAAGTTTCGTCACCGCCGTGGCTGACCCACTGAGCTCGAACGTGTACCCGCCGTAGGTGTGGGTGCCGTCGCCACCGGGGCCGTCCACCAAGAAATCGTAATCCCCGTTGGCGGCGTGGAGCGCGGCCCAGTCGATGTTGAGGATCGCAGACAGGCCGCTCACAACCGTCTCCGGCGCGACATTGCGCGCCCAGAACTTCGCCTTCTGGAAGGTGGACGATGACGGGTTGGCGGCGTCGTTGTTGTTCGCAGCCAGGATGATGGTGTAGCCGCCGCTCGCCGCGTACCGCTCCGTCGCGGGGTCGTCATCCACGGCCACCAGCATCTCTCCAATGCTGCGCCCGTCCCACGAGGTGCTCGCCCATGCGGTGGGGTCGATGTAGTCGGACGCGCCGACCTTGACCCGGTTCTGGAGCGCACGCAACTCTTGGAAGTACACCAGGGAGGACGGGATAGCCGTGGACCCGAGGCTCGTGATGGTGTCGCTGTCGTAGTTGCCCCACCGCTCGCCGGTCCATGCGACCGTGCCGCTCGTGGACGTAGCCTTGATGGAACGGCCATCGTTGACGGTCAGGGCGAGGCTGCCGTAGGGGGCGACGCCGTACCAGACCGCGCCATCCGTCGCCGCCGAACTCGCCCCGTAGACGAGCTGGGCCACCACGTCATCCGTGGACCAATCCGCCGAGGCGAACACCGAAGAGGCCGGCGTGATCGCAACGATCACAGATCCAGACGAGCCTCCTGCCTTCTTGACATCGACTGCACGGATGCCATACGAGGTGTCCCACTCGACGTACCAGGTTGCCGACAGGGACCCCGATGTGGTGATCTCGCCGGTCGCCTTCAGCGTCGTCCCGTCTGCCTCGTAGATATTGAAGCTGCCGGTCGAACTCTTCGACCCGGCCGTCATGTCCGCCAGGAGCGACAGCTCGCCGATCTCAGTGGCAGCGTCACCACCGCCACCGCCAGCCGCCGCCCGCGAGTAGTCGTGCAGCGCCGTGGCGACCACGACCCCGCCGATCGTTGCGTCGAGGGCCAGCACGCCAGCGTCTCCGTCCGCGCCGCCGCTCGGGGTGTACGCGCCGAGGCCCGAGCCAGACCACGAGGTCGAGCCCACCGCGTTGACCGTGCGGGCCGTGTAGCCGTCGATGCTGCCCGCGTCCGCGCCCCCGAACGCGCCGAACGTCTTGGCGCCGACCGGCGAGCCGGCGGGCTGCGGGTCGGTCGTGTCTGCGGGCGGGGTCACGGTGTAGGAGCCGCCTCCAGAGCCGTCCACCAACTCGGACCAACCGACCTGCTCGGTGAGCCCAGCCAGCGTGGCCGTGACCATGACGC
>Ga0233412_10000351_pt1 | contig 27010 bp, 38 predicted proteins | sample Na_anoxic_4_MG_FD_180667 | JGI IMG/M metagenome (GOLD analysis project Ga0233412, IMG submission 180667) | Seawater microbial communities from Saanich Inlet, British Columbia, Canada - Na_anoxic_4_MG | ecosystem: Environmental > Aquatic > Marine > Inlet | place: Canada: British Columbia...
ACGCTTTAATTCAGCCCTATTATTTAAAGCATCTTTGCCAATTCCTAAAAGATTTCCTAAAATTTGTAATATCTTCATGATTTACCCTCGTTTAAAATACAAAGGTAATACCCACCCTTGTTGTAAAATTTCATACCGTGAATATTTGTCACGGTTTCATTTATTTTAATATTTTTAATATAACCAAGTAACGTTTTGAGATTTATCTAAATCTAAATCAACGTGAATAAATGTATCTGCTATTCCTATACGATTAAATCCAACTGCTAATAAAGAATCTAATATTAAAAATCGTGTTCTACTATCTTTTGCACTTATATCTACTGCTAATCCTTTTATATGGCTTGAAGTAGGGTTTTTAATACTTTCCGGATGTCCTGGGCTTCTGTAAGCAGAATTAATAATAAAAGGTATATTAGCGTATTCTCTTGCCTCATCTAATTTAGCAAGAAAATCTACATTCATATTTTCCTCTATATTCTTAAAGTATTTACTCATTTTTATATGTATTTTATATCTTTAAACTTACCATTTAATGATTCAAATGTCGTCTGCATATCCCTAGGTAATAAATCAATACCCATTGCCCACATTTCAAATACTGACATCATTAGGGAAAAGTTTGTAATATTATAACTATTTCCAAAAATAGAATTAATCCTGTGTTCAAAGGAAACGACAACATCATATCTGAACTTTTCAAATAAATGTATTACATAATCAATATCATTTGAATTTATGCCTTTTGAACTCCAGTCTTTTATTATAGCCCTTATATATTCCTCATGCATTAAATTCTGTTCCTCTAATATAATTTTTTTTAATTTATCTTTATTTATTTTATCTATATCTCTTGTTTTTATTAAACTTTTCATTCTAGATCCACAGACTTCTGTTTTATACTTTGTAAAATCTAAACACATTTTACTTTTAACTTTGTCATAGTGTCCATGAGTGTAAAATTTCATATTTGCCACCTCATTTTTAACTCTGTTTAAAGTACTAAATACGTCATGATTATTTAATTCAATTATTTTTTTTTGTTTTTTCTTATCAATTAAATTAATTATACTTTTAATAATACTAGGTATAATCATTATAAACTCCTTCATAAATCAACGTTTATATAAATTATTTACTTATTCCTCTTTTGATATTTTAATTATTTTCATAACAGTATAAATAATTGTTACTGTCAATAAAGTTAATTTCAACCATATTTCAATATCTGTAAAACTTACTGTAAATGCAGTAAAGTTCATAAAACCCATTTTTAAATCATCCATATTCATAAGAAATAAGTAATTAAAGGAAAAGCAATAGGAATTGCTGAAGCTATAAAATCCCATAGTTCAACATTACCTCTATTCATTATTCCATCATGTAATATTTCTTTCAATCCTACTAATAATATTGAAAATAATGCACCACTTATAAACATAAAATTAATATTAAAATAAACGTCTATAAAGTGTCCTAATATCATAAAAGGATACCCTATAAATATTCCTAATAAAACGTGGTCTTTTTTATCTTTAGCAATACTGTCAATTATTTTTTTTATCATTTCATTATTGTTTTTGTTTGGCTTTATTATTATACAACCTTATTCTTCAATCAAGAGGGGGGGGTTGTATGTATTATTTATTGTTTTTAGATTAACAGTATTTATTTAAAATATAGTAATATAAAGTATCTGCTATTTGCGCATATCCTAAAGCGTTTTGATGCACATAATCCGTATAAACTTTATACGTTTCTGAGTGTCTTGAGGTTATTTTTTCATTAACTGATGTATAACTATTTTGGTAAAAGAAATTTTGAGAAATTGAAACAAAATCAACATTAGAAGTGTATGTTGCATTGTTTGCAAAGTTATTATACAAATTAGAAAACCTCAATACAGCTTCTTTCATTATGCTTTCATAGCTAACATTTCTATCTCCACTAAATGTTTTTTTGTTCATTGTTGGCGGTGTTGGTACACCTACTAAAACTATTTTTGCGCTTGGTTTATCTTCTAAAATTAAATCAACAATTTCTGTTAACCAACCATCAAACTGTTCATCCGTGTGGTTATATACGCTATTCCAAGTACATTGAAGTATAATAGTCAAGTTGTCACCACTTGCTGTAATATTTGTAAAACCATTCTCTGTTAAGTAATAGTCTAAATCAAATTTTGAAACATTAGAGTTATAAAAAGCATTTACAACACCTCCAACAGAAGAGCTATTTAGGTATTGGTTTAGGTTCCATCCACCACGACCTTCATGCTTTATAGGTTGATCACCTAAAGTTCCAATAAATTGTAAATTCGTGAAAGAATCTGACGCTGGGCTTTCAGAACCACTTAGTAAAGCTGTCCCTGTTCCGTTACATCTTCTAGATAATTCGTTTGCAATAGCTCCTTGAATACCACTACTAGAAGTTCCTTCGACTGTACTATCTCCTAAGTGTATAAAATATTGAGTAGATACGGGATTTGTTGGTGATTGAGACACGTTGAGAGTGGTAGTAGCTAATTTCTGAACTATATTATTTTTGTCTCTTAAAAGTAAATTAATTTCTTTTGTTGTCTCCGTGCTTGGGGTGTAATTACCTTGCTTTTCATTAGACTTATCTAAATCAAAAAATAAGTCTAAACTATTTAGCTCTGGATGCTTTGCAACTATTCCATAAGGGTTAATTTGAAATAAATCCCCACTCTTTCCATAAACATCACTTGGCATAAAGTAATCTGATTCACTTAAATAATTAGAACTTACATATCTCCATAAATACCTACTAATATTTAATTCAATTAATGAAGCGCTTGCTAATCCATTTAAAACAATATAACCATCATTTAAGATAGTATAAGTTAAGTTGTTTTTTTGTCCACCAGTTGTTAAGGGTTGTAACGCTGTTGGGTTTTCAAAATTATTATCAAATCCTACAATAAATGATATCGTTCCCGTTGATGAGGTTGAATAAGTAATCAATTCTCCTTCAAAAACTTTTACAAACTCAGTAGACCTCCAAGAAGAAGAACTATTAAATGACCCATCATCAGAAACAAAACCATTTCTTAAATTGCCCGTGAAATCTGTTTTTGGTTTTAATTTAGGTATTTTTTCAATATCTATACTTCTTTCAACGTGTAATTCTAAAGGTATAGCTGTTGTTGAAGTTGCTATTATGTATTTTTTACCCGTATAGATTGAAGGATCTATATAAGTATCAATATCGAATGTTTCATCCGATAAAACATTTGCAATAAGCGTAGATATTAAATCTTTATTCTCATCATAAAAAGCCATTACAGCAACATCACCACCGCTTGTATTATTATACGTTGTTCCTACCCTTCTAACTGTATCACCTGAAAAAACTTCTATAAAAGAACTATTTTCCCAAGAAGCGTTTACTACATTATCTCCCGTTGTTTTACTTATATAACCACTAACTGGGATGTAATTAATTTTTAACTCATTACTGTCTTTGGATAAATAGTTTAATGTTTCATTCTTCTTGTCCTCGTTGTTCCTAAAAATAGTGGTCATTGAAGCTGAATCAACAACATTTGTTTTGTCAAAATTGTTTTTTATTTTAGAGTCTGCGTAAGTTTTAACCCCCCCGCTTTCAACCGCGTTTGTACTACCTGAAGTAGGAACAGAGTCAAAAGGCAAAGTTAAAGGAATGTCAATTTTTGAATAAGTTGTATCACTATCACTAATAACAAAAATAGTAACACTTTCAGATAATGCAACTAAACCACCAATATTTGGAAAAGTTCCAGCTTCACCGGCTAAATACCAACCATCTTCTGTTGGATCGTCTGCAATTAATACACTTCCTTTAAAACCAACTTCTCCAACAGTTTCAAAAAATTTAGAAAGATTACTGACTGTGTTTTTAGTCATTAAGCCGTTTGCATCAGCTTTAGCTATAAAATCAGTTAAAGCAATGTCAGTTGTAGCTAATTCATTTATTTTTATTGTACTCATTATCCTGTTATTATATCGTTATTATTTCCGTCTTGAACTATATTATCATTTCCATCTTGTAAAGTAAATGAAATTCCCGTCGTACTATTTGGCTGACCGTATCCAACAATAGAAGCGTTAAAACTTATAAATTCGTCAATGCTTGAACTATCTGATAATTCTGTTATATATCCCTTTCCACTATCAACAAATGTTTTGTCAACATCTTCAGATTTCCATTCTATTAAAGTTCTATTTCTTTTTAACTCTCTTAATCTGTCATAAGAAACCTTTGTAAAATCACCACCGTTAAAATTCGTGTTAATTATTAACCCCTCAAAAGATATATTATAACTTTGTGTTGTTGGTGTTGATGTTGCCCAGCCTTGGTTATCTCTAGTAGTTGTATTTAACATTTCAACAGTTTCGTTAAAAGAATCACCTGTTAAACATCCTATCGGTAAATATTCTCCATCCCATTTTATATATAAAATCCTATTTTCACCGTTTATAAACATAATACAAATATAAATTAAATTTATCGTTTATTTCTTTATTATAGATTTTATTTATTTAACCTTTAATTGTTGGTTCTACTACATTACCATAGTCTAATGTTAATTGATAATCAATATCACTGTATGTTGAATCCGGTAATTGATTGTTCAAAATTTGTTTTAGTTTTAGCTTTGTAATATTTGTTTCTGCGTTATAATCGTACTCTATTGGCATAAATAAAACATTGTCAATACCGTCAATAGATATAACACTTAAATAGTCAATATAGCCAAAAACATCACCGCTAAATACTCGTAAAGGTTTTGCGTACATTTTCATTCTTTCCTCTCCCATTATTTGAAGAATTGGTTTAAACTCATTGTCTCCTCTTGTCCATGTTTCTGTGGGCGTTGTTTCATCACTTTTATAAATAGTACCTACATAAATGTCTGAATCATTATCACCATTAAATACTTCTTTTGTTTTTTCTATTTTAGTAGATGGTTTGTCTATTATTTCAAAAGTGTGATTTTCTCCTTTTAAGTTTGGATCATTACCATTTAAAGTAATTTGTACTTCTTTTATTTCAGCATCTCCCGAAGGTGTAAAATATTGATTTCCTCCTGTATGTATTATTATTTGTAAATCTCCATCTTCCGGTGTTTCTTCTGCGTTTAATCTAATACTTGACGTTTGTTCTTTCGACGTTAATACAACCCTAGAAAAACCTTCTATATATTCAACACTATTTGACCAACTTGCGTTGTATGTTCTATTAATTCCAAAAGGAACTGCATTGTTTATTGTTTCGTTAGTTAAATCTTCTGTTTTTAAATAATAAGTATTTGAAGTTCCTACAAGTTTCACAGAGAATCTAGTAAAAGAACTTAGTACATCAGTAAAATATGCAAAGTAAAATGATAAAAAATTATTTTGTGCTATATTTAATGGCGTTTGTAATTCTAATACATCAGTTATAGTACTTTCAGAATCTATAAAGACCCCTTTTCTATCTAATGGAAAAGTTAAATAAGTATTATTTAATATATTGTATCCAGGTATATCTGTATCTGAAATACTTTCTAAATAATTATTTTCTATCAAAGATTGTACTAAACCATATTTATAATTGATACGATAAGCTCCAATTGAAGAATCTATTGTTAACTGTTGGTTTTTATTTACATGATGCGGATAAAAATTATTTATTTGACTACCTAAATTCTGACTAAATTCAACTGTTACTTTTGGAGTAGGTAAAGCAATGCCTTCACTATCATAAGCAAAAAATTCTAAACTTGTATCGTCAAATAATTCATTTGATTTATAAATATACCAGTTTCCATTATACTGAGTAATAGAACAACCAAATATTTCTAAAATAGAACGTAAAACTTCCTCACAGTTCATTATAGTAGTATTATTGTCGTCTTTTATAAATCTATTTGAGTTAAAATAAGTGTTTACTAAAACGTTTGTATTTGCAGCCATTCCAGTATAATAAATATAAATACTAGTGTAAATATTTTGCTCTAAATTTGTACGTTTTAAACAGTTTGTAATTATTTCTAAAGCTGATTGTTTACCGCTAAAAGGTAAACCAGTTGCATTTTCTACATAAGATAAATTATTTAAAAAACCTAATCCGTCAGTACAATCTAATGAAATTATCCATTTTTCATCAACAAAACTTTCAATTAAACCCTCCGGAGAAAGCCATCCGTAAAACATTAATGTACTATCTCTGTAATATTTTACAGAATATTCTCTTTCGTTTTCAGAATACAAATCATTAAAAGATAATGTTTCTGTTTTATATACTGCCTCTCTTGTTACTGGAAAACCATTTGTAGGAATGTATGAAGTTGCGTATTGTCTTGTAGAGTCTGATTCTGCTTGAAGTCCGTATATGTATACTCCGTTTGTTCCATCTCTTAAAATAAATGTTGCTCCATCACTTGTAGCTAATCTAATATTAATACCACCATTTAAATCAATCTCTGTTGTAAATGTAATTGCTATTCTATACCAACCATTTCCATAATCATCAATACTTGCAGTATGACCACTTGCAACAGTTCCTAAAGTACCGTTTGAAATATTAAACCAACTTCTACTTACTGTATCATACCCAACATTATTAATATACATCCAATCGTTATTACCTTGTTTTTTAACAAATAAAGAAACCGTATTATAGTTTTCAGATATAACAGTTGTATTGAAATAATTTAAAGCACATTGACCAGTATTCCCATCATTGTTATCTGCTAACTTCCACGCATTATTAGTACCGTCGGGAGAAGTAGCTTGTGCAGATGTTAAAGTAGCAGATGTAAGACTTGGATTACTACTTGAAACAAATATATCACCAGTTGTAAAATCATTTGAATCAGTTGCAGTATTTGTAGCCTCTGGTTCTACTAATGTAGTAACATCGCCCAAGTTAGTAGCTTCTAAGTCTATTTGCAACCCTCCGCCTCTTATAGCTTCTAATGTATCCTTTGTACTAGCTTTAGTTAAAGATAAAGTACCTTGAACCTCTCTTGAATCACCTACAAAAGTATCATTATAAATTTCACACCTGTGTAAAATGTTTTGAACGTCTGTAAACTCAAAATAATATTTTAATGCCATATTTTTATGTTAATGATAAAGAACCTCCTAAATTTCTATTTCTTTGTAGTGTATTACTTAAAACACCGACTAATTTTGTTCCTTGTATTTCAAATACAACGTTTTGCATTCCGCCACCGCTTGAGCTACTAAAAGAACCTCCACCGCTTGGGCTAAATGTATCTGTATTACTTGAAACACCTCCACCGCCTCCAGAACCTCCACCACTTGAAGCAAATGCACTAACAGCGGCACCCGCTGCGACTGCCAAGATTCCAACTTTTATAGCCGCTGCACCCGCTACAATAGCCGCGGGACCTCCAACAGCCATGGCAACATCTAAAGCCCCTTTTTTCTTTGCTAAAACACCGTATAAAATTAACTTTGCACCAAGCTGAGATAAAAAAGAACCTATTGACCTTAATAAGCCCATTCCAACGGCAGCGATTACACTTGTTCCGTTAGCTAATGCGCTACCTATATTTTGACCAATTGAAGTAAATGCACTCGCTAAACTGTTTTGAGTTAACGCATTTATATCTAAATTAAGCTGTTGTAATCTAGCTTTCATTTCTAGTTTCTTTTCTTCAAATGCTTTTAGATTGTAATAAGCCTCCCAGTCAATTGATGTCCATTCAGAAGAATCAGCTAATATTATTGGATCTGTTTCAATTAATTCTTGAAACTTGTCTTTTTCTCCTTTATATGTTTCTTTAAAATCTACAAATACATTTTTTAATTCATTATCACCTGTATCAAAACCTTTGAATAATTCAGTTGCATCAATACTCCCCTCTAAATCAATATTTTCAAGTTCTAAAGTTTGTATTTGCCCTATAAGTTTATTTGTTTCTTCAACAGAAGTATTATATTTATCTCTAGCTGTTTTTGATGTCGACAATGCAGCATCTTGACCTTTTAAATTTTTTCTTATTAAATCAATTGCATTAGCTTCTTTTTTGGTAGCTTCAATATTTAAATTTGTGTTTTCTATTTTCTTTGCTGCAAGTTGACTTTCTAAGGTTAGTAATTTCTCACTATTCTTAATTATCATATTAGACGCTGCAGTAGCTTTCGCGCGTTTTATTATAGATGTTGTTAAGGTGTCGTATGTAGTTGCTAAACCTCCGTTTAATATCTTTTCATCAGACATATTTTTTAAATAGTCCGGGTATTTTTTTCTTAATGCTTCAATTGCATCTTTTCGCTTATTAGTTGATAAATTTGTATTCTCTATTTGAGATTTCAATAACCCTAAAGTAATTAACTCTTTTTGTGCGCTTTGTTCACCTTTTAAATTTGCTCTACTTACAGATTCTAAACCATTAACATAGTCGTCTAATGCTTGAGTTAACTTTTCCTGTTCTTCTCTTAATTCTTTTGCTTTATCTTTAGTTTTAAATATTTTATCACCAAAAACTAACAGTAAAGAAGTTGCGACAGAAATAGCTAATGAAATCCCTCCAAAACCTTTTAAGTCTCTTAACATGGCCTTTAATGCCCCACCAGCAGAACCCGTTTTATTCTTTAAATATCCAAATTGTTCAGTTAAGTTGGTAATGTTATTGGAAACCCCCATTATTCCAAAAGGCGCATCTTGTACTGTTCTACTAAATGCTGTCATAGCAGAATTACCACTAATAGCACTTTTACCTAGTTTATCAATACCTTTAGCAGATGAAGAAGTACTTTTTCCTAGTTTACTATTAGTTTTTTCAGCAGATTTCTCTAAACTATTAAATTCGCCTTTTGCCTTTGCTAATTCTTTCTGTAACTTGTCAATCCTAGCGGATATTTCTACACTTAACTCTGCCATTACTTTTTGTTATTATATTGTTGTTGTGCTTTTAAAATAGCATTTTTCTGTGAATCACTTAACCCTTTTGGTTTTCCCTCTCCTAAATAACTTCTTCGTATTTCGTTTATCCTTTTTTTCTTGTCTTTTCCGTCAATAAATCCAGCAATCAAAACATTTGTTGACAATTCAGCTATCTTTAACCATTGGTTTTTTTGAATCCTATTGTACGCAAAAAGGCGAAGTTGAAACTCCGCCCATGTCATATTGCAATACTGTTCATAAGAACAATTAAATTCACCTAAACAAACAGAAACAACGTCAGCCTCCCAGTTTATTTTTTTTTTACTTCATTATCTTCAACCCCTTCAGTCTTTGGTAAACTGTCAATTATAGACTGTAAAAATGCCTCAACAAATTTTGCACTTTCTGAGCCGTCTTTAAAATGTCCTGTTTCTTCTATTAAGTCAGACATTTCAAACGGTTTTAAATCAACTTTTTTACCTTGTCTTTTGCTGTTATGCAAATAACTTTTATACATTAAATTTGGGATAAATGTATAAGGTTCGGAATTAATACTGTCAAAAATACCTTGTAAATCTGTATTTTCTTCTTTTAGAAATTCACCTAAAAAAGATAGCCCAAAAAAGAACTCTAATTCTTTACCGTTAAAGTTTAGTTTTATTTTATTTGTCATATTATGCGTTTGGATCTACTGTTAAAACTAAACCTGTATTCTGTAACGTTCCGCTAAAAGTAGCAAATTCATCACCAGCAGCAGCAGTAATTTCTAAATCAGCAAGTACAGCATTACCGTAATAAGCAACCGGAGTAATTTGGTCAGTTGACATTTTCCAGTATTGGGTTGAACCGCTTACGTCGTTAATAAAACTTAATAAAGAATCAAAGTTTGTTTTGCCCCCATCTGTTTTAATGTAAGTAGCCTCAAAAGAAACCTCTGAACTTGTAGAACCGGCAACTCTAGTAATTTCCCCAGGAGCGCATTTAGTTTGTGCTTCAATTACGTTTCTTGTAACTGACAAAGAGTTTGATGTAAGACATCCGATTGGCTCATAAGCTGAACCATCATAAATTGATAGTATTACAGCATCACCTTTTATAAAAGTACTCATTTTTATATATTTATATTAATATGTACAAATATAAATATTATTTATTTAAACTTTCGTTTTAATACAATTAATTTATAGTTAACTCTAAACGCATTAATTTTCTAAAGATATTTTCGTTTTCTGTGATTGTAACAATATCATTCGGAAAATCTTGTATTTGCTTTTGAATTACTAAACCACTTGAAACGTCTAATACTAAATTATTAGTTGCGTTTCTTACTGCGTCTAAAATATTATCAGCAAGTAAACGGCTTCCAGTGTTACCGCTTCCGTCGTAAGTTGTTACAATGTCAATTAGTATAGAACTTTCCCAAACATCTCCGCATTTAGTCATTTGATTAACCTGGTTTGTTTGTGTTGTCATTAAAATAAAATGCTGAGGAATAACACTACCTGTTACTCTACTGTCATAAGCTGGAATAGTTAAAGTATCAACTACAATGTTATTCACTGCGTCAAAGACTGCTTTTCTAATATATTTGTCGGGTAATTGCTTAATCATATTTCTTGGTTAACCTTTTTAATAACTCTTTTAAATCTTTTAAATATTGTTTTCGACCCTTTACAAATGCCGGATATAAATACGGCTGAGGTTCTTGTCCTTTTCGCAATATACTCATAAAAATTGGATATGCTGCGGTTTCCGGTATTCCTTTATTTTTACACCAATCTTTTATGCCTTGTAAACCTTGCTCAAATGATCCGCCTTTTTTACCTTTAAACTGTGATGCGACATCTTGTAATTCTGCCGGAACTCTTACCTTTGCACCCGTTCCAAATTCTACATAAGCACCATAAGGTGAATTTACTACTACTTTATAATCTGCTTCACCTACTTTAGTGAAAATAATACTTTGCGCTAACTTTCCTAAATTCTTTGGTGCAAATGCTTTTGCGTCTGCTACTATATCCATTGATGAGATTTTTGTAATTTCTTCAACTTCTTTTTTAGATTCTAAACCAAATTTTTCTAAATCCTTTAATACTTTCGTTAGCCCTTTGATATTTTTGTCAGACATTACGGTACATCATTAACTATGTCAGCACTTGTCATGTTATACATTTGAAAAACACAATTTCCTTCCGTTCCATTATCTTGTAAGTATGGATATGTATCTCCGTCTCCCATTCTCCACCAATGTTTAGGCTCGGTTGCTAATGTTGATAAATCAAAAGGTATTCCACTATTATAAATATTAGATACGTTTGCGCTTTGGTCAGAATCAAATATTGCTAATTCGTCTATTTTTTCACCGTTTAATGTATTTCCGCTTACTAATTTACCTACTCTTAAATTTTGCCCACTTATTGCGCCACTCCACCCATAATTAGAATGACTGTTGTTTGTTGTTTGATTAACTCCGTCAATGTAAATTTTAAACCTTGAATAGTAATTGTTTATATCTCCACTTGATGCACCTGTTGTACCTCCATCATAAGTCATTGTTATTTGCTGCCAAGTATCAACACTCAAGCCATTAGGTTCTAGTATTTTAACGTGATTGTTGTCGCTTCCGTACTGTAACCTTATTTTGTTTGTACTTGTTAGCCTTACTTCAACATAGCCTCCGTTAGTTGTGTCATTTGAACCATAATAGAATACGACCCTACCACTTGATGAGTTTGTAGGCTTTATCCAAAAAGATATAGTCCAAGCATCACTACTTCCACTACCGTTACCACTTCTACCTAGAACACCATCTAGTAATGAAGCGTTAGCTCCTGCATAATCTTGATTGCTAAACTGAATACTCTTTGTATTTGAAAAAGGAGGCGCTGAAACTGTTAAAACAATAGTTTCGCTATCTTCACCATTATAGTTAATTGCTTTAACAGGAATATTATACGTCCCTACTGCTAAAAATGAACCCCCAATTAATTTTCTTGTATTACCTTCAACTGTTGTTATACCGCTAACATTAGATAAATCCCATTCATAACCTACACCGTAATCAGCGGTTAATTCATAGTTTAATGTTTCTCCTTCTGTTAAACTTACGGATAAACTAGAGGTTATTACAGGAACACTACCCGTTGATACTCCAGTATTTTGAAATAATGCGTTTAAGGTATTTATCTTTTCTGCATTTGTACCTGTCAAAGCGGAATTATTTATTGTAACGTTACTTAAATTAATATTTGAATAATAAGTTTTCGAACCCGTTATAGAACTAATAGTTAACTTATCAATATCTAATACTGCATGTATAGTGTTTACAGGAAAATAATCACCTGTACTCATTATTACAGTATTATCTTTTGAATCTAAGTAAAAATCAAACGTATCTGAATCTGATGCAACTTGTTGCCCTATACTACCTAATACATTACATTCAGAAGTTATGTATTCAGCGCATTCTTGAGCCGTCGAAAAACTATTACCGCTAGAATCTTGAAAATCTGTATAAGGTATTCTATAAAATTCATAAACCGTTTCTAATTCATCAATACTCCTTACATCATTTTTTATGTTTATAAGTTGATTTTCCGTTTCATCAACTTCACCACTCAAACAAGAGTTCCAATATACCGGGTTAGAAGAACCTTGAAAAGTAACACAATTACCAGCTTCATTTCTTATTATCTTTATAGCCATTTTTATCTTATTACGGTTATTAATATACCTATTGGTTCAATTATTACTCTATTGTCAGACTTAATAGCCGGTAAAGCTAAAGCGTTAACATCTTCGTTAGAAGTTATCCAAGCACTAATTTCTACCCTATTTAAATATGTATTCCCAACAGTACCACCACCGTAAAAAATAGGTTGCGCAGTTAAAGGAAAAGTATAAGTAATTTCATCATTATCATTTCTGTTAGAATACCATATAGCTGGTTCTATTGTTGTGTTTGCAATTTGAGGAGTTGCATTGAAATCAAATCGTATTCGTATTTGATCCCCGTAAACTAAATCGTTTAGTTTTATTCTACCTGTTGAACCTTCAAAACCTGTATTACCATTAGATGGATAATTATCATTAAATACATAATTATAATCCATTAAGGTAGAAACGCCATCCGGTAAATTAGCCCCTTGAAATAATCCAATACCCGTTATGCCACTTGGAGTTGGTATTGTCCAATAAGGATTATCATTTGCTAAGTGTTTAGCATTATTAAAAGAAAAAACTTTATATCTTTCAGCATTAACATCATTTTGAGTATAGCTTACACTTTCATCAACAAAAGCTGATGTTCTAGAATATCCCGATTGTCCTTCTTTTGATTTACTATCATAATCTTGAACAATATTCTCAAGTAATGTCCCAACTCTAACAGCTGTGTTTGCTCCTATTGTTGTTTCGTTTTTTATTTGTTGTGCATCTGTAAGTAAACTCATTATATTTTAATTAAATGTATTGTCAAAAGTATAGTCAAAAATACCACCTAAAATTGGTTCAATCTCGTTTACAGTGTTAATTTTTTTTTTTACTGCTATTATCTCAATTGTATCATCTCTAAAATCTACATTAAAAGGCTGATTCTTTATAATGTATTTTGCCCCTCTATATTTTATAAATTGGTTAATACTATTGTATGTCAAATCGTTTCTTTTACGTAATTTTATTTTAATCGTATTGGTTGCGCTTGTTATACCTATATCTGTACTCCTATTAGTATCGTTTAACGTTATTATCTCAGCCCATGACCTAGCAATTAAAGTTTCTGCAACAGTATTACCGCCAAAACCATCAGATACATTTGATGTTTGCCAAATTTCAATTCTTTTTGATAACTTTCTAGACCTCATTAAATAAAGAATCTTTTGTAATTACTTAATACCATTTTAGACAATTCCGATAAATCAGATTTTATACTTTTACCTGTTTCCGGTGAATAGTACATTAAATCAATCATTTCATAAGCCACCTCTATTAAATCATTAGGAACATCTAAAGGATCCGTATAACCAACGTTTAACGTTACTTTTAAGTCGTCATTTGATTCAGTTGTATAAGTTGTATAAACAGCCTTTTCAACACTTGTCGCAGTCGTTGGAGTAGTTAAACTATTAATAGGAAAATCATAAACATTTACAGAACAATTTTCTACAACATAGCTTTTAGACCTTGCAAAAAATATGTAATTTGTTATTCTTTCAATTTGAGATAAAGACGCCTTAATCATTCTAGTAATTTGAGCGTCATCTTCTGTTAAAGTGTCGTCAATTCTAAGGTATGTTTTAGCATCTGCTAACGTTATAATATCTAAATATGCCATTACTTTTTCTTAATCGTTCTTTTGCGCTCTTTTGTCGCTTTCTTTATTTCTTCAGCGTAACCAGTTGAAATTAGTTTAGCGTTTGTTTCTTTTCCGAAATCAACAGTTTCACCAACTTGAAAAACTTTATCTTCTTTTAGTCTGTGAACGCTCTTTATTAACTTTATCATTATAAATTAAATTTATAGGTTAAATACTCTATTATCTCTTCATTTTGTACCACTGTTATAAGTTGACCACCTATAAACAGATTTATTGTTTTAATACCATCCTCTTCAATGTCCGGCATATAGAAAGCAACTATTTTAGCTTTGTCTATATAAATATCCCTCCATGACCCTAGTTCTGATTCCTCATCTTGTACCAAAAACAATAACCTCATAATGTTTTTTTTTTCAAATATACAAAAAAAAAGCCTACTAAATTAATAGTAGGCTCTTTAATATTGAATTTATTAAACTCTATACAGTTGTAAAGTCTCCGTATATCAATGCAGATGGCTGTTCAACAGCTAAAGCAACTTGTGCTTCAATTCTAGCAGTGATTTCGTTCTTTACAAAGTTAGAACCTTCAGTTTCTGAGAAATCTAAAGATAATCCTTCAGTAACTACTTTTTTAACTCTTGACCAGTCTCCAACATAGTACTTGTTAGCAGCTACCCAAGTCGCTTTATAAATAGGAATCCCGGAAATTCTTAAAACTCCACCTTCAAAAGTAACAACTCCAGGTAAACCGTATCCAGCTCCTGTTGATTTTTCTGTTACCATGATGCTCCAAAAGTCAGCTGGAGAAACAACAACACCGTTCACATTGTGGTTGATTCCCTCTAAAACTGCGATGTTAGAAATTAATCTTTCGATATTGTTTCCGCTTGTGATAGTTGATGCAGTTGCAGCACCCGCTAAAACAGTATTAAAAGCAGCGTTCTCAGCGATTAAGTAATCTCTTCTTAATTCAGTTGGTAAAGAACTTTCCAAGAATGGTAAGTTGTTAGCCATTTTCTTAGAGTATCTTGCAAAACCAGCAATAAAGTCAGTGTTTACGTCTACCATTGTGTAATCGTAATCAATCTGAGATTTAGATGAACCTTCTGTCTGTGCAGAAATAGATCCTTCACCTTTTGCAACTTGTACAAAAGTATAAGTACCACCGCTAATTGTTACGTTACCAGCTAAGTCAGAAACGTTTAACGCTTGACCTGGTGCAGAAACAACGTCATAGTTGTAATCTCTTGGTTGGTCTCCGGTTAAAGACGCTCCCAATGTCATGTCTCCAACAGCTTTAACTTGTACTGCTTGTCCTTTTCTTACTGCTTTGATTGAATCAAAGTTTTCGTTGATTGCGCTTTTTATTGCGTCTCCTTTTACCATTTCTTTTTGTGCTTTTTCTTGAAGTTTAACATCTAATTTATCTGCATGATTTTGCATTTCTTTTAGTTGTGCTTCAAAAGATTCTTTTACTTCTTTTATTTGGTTATTAATAACCTCGTTATTCTTTACTTCGAATGCTTCAATAGCACTCTTTACTTCTTCATGAGACTTACCTTCTAATTTCAAGGTTAACGCCTCTAATTGTTCTTTTAATTCCATTTATAAGGATTTTAAAAATTCGTTAATTACTTCTTTACTATTATCAATTATTATCGGCTCTTCAACTATTAAGTCAGTGATAGAATCGGCTGCTTTAGTCTCAAGTGATTTTTTTCCTAGTTCATAGCTTTGAACTTGTAACTGTTTCAATGCTATTTCTAACAATCCAAAAGTTTCATCTGTAAAAGTTCCGTTTCTGAATGCTTTTAAGATTAATTTGTAATGATCGTTTACTTCTTTTATCGTAAGTGATTTAAACCCTGTAAAAGGTGTATTATTGTTTGCACCCAAAGTAACATTTGAACCCTCGTACAATTTTAACTCTGTCAATAGGTTTGTATTTGGCTCGTTTCCTTTTTCTGATTTCATTACTTGAAATCCAATAGAATGCTCCTTAACAATACCAGCTTCATATAGTTTCAAAGCATCAGAACTGTATGACGTATCAATTAATGGCTCAGATTCAAAGTATAAACCAAAATTGTCCTCTTTCAACATTGAGAATTTACCATGTGGTTGCTTCCAGTTGTGTTGATTTAAAAAGAAAATATTATCTTTTCGTTCTGTTAATGTTTTAGTAAATGCGCCTTTTGATATTATATCATTATCAAAGTCTTTATTGCCAAAAGCTGATAAATACCCTGTAACAATTCGTTTTTTAGTATCGACGTCTTTAATTAATCCACCGAACTCTTTTTGTAATATTGGTTTGCTCATAATTGTACAAATATAAATTAAATTTATTTAAATATTATTTATTATAGTTTTTTTTTATATTACTAGTTTATTATATTTATTATTTGTATTTTGGCGACTATGAAAAAAAACAAATTTAAGAAACTTCTATTGATAAACTTTTTATCAAAACATCCCGATTTAGACCAATCAACAACTTACGTTCTACCAATTAGAAATGAAGATTTAACAGATTTAGATAATATCTATACAACTTATTACGTAAGTTATACAGATAAATGGATAATTAAAGAAGAGTAATTAAACCCTAATTATATTACCGTTTGAATCACGTCTAACAACTTGAGCAACCGAACACCTACAATTAATAACATTCCCAGCGCTTCCCTTTGGATCTCCTGGAAACATTAATTTTTCACCACTTACATCAAATGGTTTATCTAAAGCAACTTTCACTTGGTTCATGTGGTAATGGTCAAAATGACTTTCCGGCTCCCTTCTAGTTCTAGCATCTAAAGCTGAAACCCAAACTTTATCCATAAGAACACCACTAACTGAAGAGGATACAGTGGCAGCGTAGTTTGATGCCGCTGTCGTTTCTGTGCGTGCTATCCTTAACGCTTGCCATCTGTAAAAGTTTCTACTCTTTATTAATTTAGTCATGTCAGTTGAAATCATTGACATTGTTTTTCCCTCTTCTATTCCCTTAGTCATTATCTGAGTTAGATATTGAATATAAGACTGTCTAACTGTTGTAATTCTACTCCCTTCGTTAGTTGCTAGGAAATTTATTAAAGTTCTTTGAAACTCATTTAAAAAACCATCAATAGTAAAATTCTTTTCGTTTATCTGTTTGTTAATTTGTACACCAACTCGTTTACCGTGTTTAGTACCAATTTCAGAATATACTTTAACGTAAGAATCAAATATCTTTTCCTTAGAAACATGCGTCTGTAAATACGCTTTATAAGTTCCAGCACTCATGCGCTCGAATGGTATATCTTTGGCAATCTCTTTAAAAGTACGTTGAAATATTATTCTCGCTGTACGTTCATAATTATTATGCCATCTTAGCCATTGTTTTCTGTATTGTCTAATCATATAGGCGAACCGTCAACATTTGGAAAATCGTCTAAAGCTTGGTCCAATGTTAATATATCAGCATTTACTGTAATTTCGTTCATTGAACTATCTTCAGACATTGGTAAATTCATAAATACCCGACCTTCATTTCTACTAATTAAACCTGTTTCAATTGATGGCTTAACCCAGGCAACCATTTCAGTCATGTCCTCTTGCATTTCCGGTAATTCACTATATTCAAAAGATAAACAAGTTCCTTTATAGTTTTTAAATAATGGTAATATATCAGTATTAAAAGCAGAAGCTAACAGCTCTAAATCCGGGATTATATTATCTATTACAACTTGTTTTCTGAATTGTTTAACATTGTCATATTTAGCCCCGGAATCGTTATTTAGTAATTTATCACTCCAGCCTAAAGCATTACAAATTTGCTTTTGGTCAAAGTTTAAGTAATCGAATAACTTTAATTCATCAGTTGTAAGTGATAACCTTGTAAAACCTATTTCGGCAGATACTCCAGCAATCTTACCTAGTTTGTCCGGGTCAGCATCCATTTCCTTCAATCTATCCTTTAATCCGGTAGCTTGTTCGTATGTTAATGGTGTTTGTCCTTTTGAATGTATTAACCCAAATGCGCCCCCATTTTTCATGGTTTTTATGTTTAAGTCTAAAGCAAGGTTAGAACTTTCAATGTTTTTTAATACTGCTCTAATTGGTGAGAATCCGTATAAATGTGATCCGTTTAAATCAAAGTTAGGATTCGGGTATTTTATATGTGTTATTTCATCAGCCTTAAAGGTTATACCTATATTACCTTCTATTAACTTATAACCAAATACAGGAGATTCAACGCTCATCATGTCGGCGTTTTTCTTCAATATTATTTCCATTGAATGAGATGGCAATAAATATAACGCAATTGGCGTTCCAGCATTCATACCCTCCTTAGGCATTAACTTATAAATATAAACGTTTCCTGTTAGCTTTATTAGTGTTTTATATAACTCTAAAAACTCATTCCAGGTTTGCATTGGATTCGGAACGTCTAAAGGCATGTTAAAACTATTACTTTTATAAGCTTTACTTTCAAGTATTAGTTTCTTAACCTCTTGTTGAGGTGTTAAATTATGTTTAGTAGCCTTTAATAAATTGCTTAACTTCTGCTTTTGGTTTTTATCTTCTACTTCTTTTATTGTATATGGAACAGATGATGTTTTAGTCGCCATCTGAGAAATAACTGAATAAACTAAAGGATTAATATTAAAACCTTTTTCAATGTATGTTTGAGCGTTTAAATCGTAAGAAGATCCGCCGGAGCCGATAAACTTAAAAAAAGCCTCATTAAATTTATTTATATTAGTATTGTTTCTTTTGAATATATTTGAAAGTAAACCCATTATAGATGAAAGTTATTTAATAGTCAAAAGTAATAAAAAAAATCTATTTAAATGCATTAAAAGAAAAAGACTTTATTTTTTACACCTATATCCATCATTTCATGGTATCTGATAGCATCGATAGCATGATTGTATTTGTCTATTGGTTTATTTTGTGTATCTCCTCTTTTATCTTTTTGCCAAATATACTTTTGAAATTCGTTTATAATATTTTTAGATTTAGATGTAATTAAATACTCTTGTGTTTGCATTGTTTGAATTCCGTAAATAATACTGTCCGCCCCTTTTGTTACCGGCATAATATTTATACCAGCCCTTCTTATTTCTTCTATTGATTTAGGTTCTGCTGAATCAGCATAAACAAAAGTATTTTTAGGTAACACCTTTGCAATATCACTATTTAACATTCCTGTCCTGTAAACAATCTCATTTAGTATTCTTTTACCGTTGTATTTATAAACTTCAACCGCTGCTGTTGGATCATTCGTGTAACCGAAATCTAAACCAATACCAATTAAACGAGCGTCTCCAGGAACCTCGTCAATAGTACTCCAATTATCAAATATAACACCGTCTAAGTTTCCTACTAAACCTAAGCCGTAAACTCGCCATTTATTAGACCAGTATTTGTTTTTAATGTTACCATCACTAAACAATGATTCAGTAGGTAAATCAGTATTGAAAAAGCCTTTAGCTTTATAGTCTAGGATTGATTTAACTTCACTTTCTGCCAGGTATTCATTATCCTGGAATGTTAGAGTAATAAAATTATTTTCATTTATAAAGTCATCACCCCAAAATAAACTATCCGGATTGTAATCAATAATAGTTAATGAAGCCCTGGAAATAAATTGTACAGCTGTATCAACATCCATTTTATCCGCCTCATTTATGTATAAAATATCCCTTCTGAATCCTTTACCAACGTCATTAACATCAGCACCTAAAAAATCTAGATAAGATCCATTAAAATATTCGTGCTTACTTTCTGACTTATTAAAATCATGTTCATTCTCTAAAACGCCCCAGTCTTTACATATTTTTTTATAGTCTCTTATTACTGTTCTTTTCATCTTAGACAACTCAGAAGATAATATTGTAGCTTCTTTAGTTTGAGAACATAAAGACTGAATTAACAACTGTATTATACTAACAGTTTTGGATGCACCTTGACCACCTCGAATAACAAAAACGTTTTCTTTAGGATTAGACTTTATTAAATCTAAAATCTTATAATAAGCCCCTGTATATTTATACTTATTTTCTGTCAGCAATATCCGGTAAATTAGGAATGTTTAAACCTCCTTTAACTTCTGTTTGTTGTTTGTCAACTAAACTATTTAAACGTTGTGTAATTGACGGATTAAAGAATCCTAGCATACCTCCAATTATTTGGTTTTCTCTAATTTCTTCTTTAATCGCGCGACAGACACCAATAAACTCAGAGTATAAATCATCCTGGTTTGTAAAATATTGTTCAATACAACCGTATCTATCCCTAGCAAAACGCTTAAATCCTTCGAATGTTAAAGGTATTTTTTTAGGTGTTAGTCTAATATCTCCATCTTTACCGACGTATTGAGTTTCAATCCATTCTTTAGCTTGTTCTTTAGCATTCTCTTTAAATTTAAGCCATGCTTGTTTAAGCTCTTCGGGTTCATTGAATATCCTTGTAGGGTGTGCCATTTTATTTTACTTTTTTACTACCTTTAAATAATACTAATTTTCTGTTAGATAAATTTTCTAAGAATCTGCCGTTTCTTAAATACCACAGTAAGCAGTCTTTAATATTTTCATATTCTTCAGAGTAAGTGTACCAAACTCCCTTCTTAAATACTTTATATGCATATGTTTTCATAAAACAAATATACAAAAATATAATTATAATAAAAATCAAATGATCAATAAAATAAAACTGTTAAAATTTTGTTAAAATTTGTTATTATATAGTTGATAAACTAAAAATGTATTGTATATTTGTTGCATAATTAAAAACTATTATAATGAAAGAACTAATTGAAACACTAGAACAAATCGACATTGACTTTTACAAAGGATTTTATACAGTAGGAGAACGATACGATTTAATTAAAGAAATCAACCAAGTATTAAAAAACCAAAAATTTATTTAAACCATGAAAACAATTATTAGAAAATTTACGGAATTATTAGAAAACAATAACTTAAAACCTGTTAAGGTTGTTGTATTGAAAACAGGGCTTGTTTGTAAGCATTACAAAAACGGAAATATTGAAATAGTTTAATTATGAATGAAACACTAAAATTTTTAAAACAATACGCAACAGCTTCTGATAATTTATATCTTTTAGGTAAATTAGAATTATTAGAAACTGAAATTAAAATTGAAATATTAAAAGCAGAATTAGAAACCATCAAAGATTTAAAAAAATAAAAATTAATAAGGGTAGCTGAAAACTTAATTTAGAGTAAGCAAAAAATTTAAATATATAGAAATTATGAAAAAAGTATTATTAGTATTAGTAGTTATTATCGGATTATTTACAAGTTGTGAGCAAGAGCCATGTCAAGATTGTTATACTTATACTTACAGTGATGGATCAACAGAGTGGATGTGTGTTGAATATGAATGCCCTCCAACTTATTAATTAAATATTTATAAACCTTAAACAATTAAAGAAATGAAAAAATTTACAATAGTAGAAACAGCAGAATCAACTTATGAAGATCCAATTTACCAAGTAACATTTAAAGGTAAAGAATACCCTCCAATGACTAGGAGCGAATGCAGACATTTTATAGAAGTAATAGATAATAAAATAGCCCACTAAGATATGAAAACAAAAAAGCTAAAACAGATAATTTCTGACAATGAATTTAGAATTAATTACGGCGATACAGATAATCTGCATAATTTACCAACTTTTGCAAGTCTTAACCATAGTACTGAAGATTATCATGTAGAAATAGAAATTCATGAACATTCAAACGAAATGTTTTGCGAGATATGGGTAAAAGATAAATTAGTCGAATTAACTGACATGCAACTAGATTACATTTATAATACTTTTACAGATTATCTAGAGCAAGAAATACAATCTGCAAAAAAATCATTTTATGAATATAGATTTTATTAATATGAAAAAGACAAAAGTATATCAAAAGAAATTTCAATTAATAGGTGAATTTGATACTTTAAAAGAAGCCAAAGAACTTATTAAAGAAATAAAGACAACAGAAAACATAAAGACAAACAAAGACTTTAAAATTAAATAGAATGAAAAACAATATAATAGTAGAGGAAACAATAAATAAACTAAATGATATTTGTGGCTTTAATATATTAGAAAAAACAAGGCAAAGGAATTACATTGAAGCAAGATCAGTTTTATATTATGTATTAAATAAAGAAAACGGATTTACAACTCAGTACATTGCAGATTTATTGAATTTAAAAGGTTATTATTACAACAGGAGTAATATTACCCACAGTATTAACAACTTTAAAATTTATTGTAATTACTCAGAATTTTGTAAAAACTTATATTTACAAATTAGTGATAATGCTGTTGTTTTTAATGGTACAGTTAGAGAAAAATCAGAACTTGAATTGTATCTTGAAAAACTAGACGTTTCTTTTCATTCTGAATTATTAGAAGCGGTAAAATTAAAGGTTGATTCTTTTAGCTGGAAATTAAAAAACAATTACGAAATAATAAATACATATTAATGAATCTAACAGAAAAACAACTAGAAAAAATCACCGGAGCAATTATAACTTCATTTGTAAACCTACATTTTTTAGAAGAGGTTAATACTATTGGAATATTTAAACAAAGGGTTAAAAACAACGTTAAAAGAACCATGGCTGATTTATTAGACATTGAAAACAATTACTTTGCCAAGGTTGAAGAGGTTGACGAAAAAGATTTAGGAGATAAATTAGTAGCTAATAAATTAGAGTTCATTCAATGGTTATTAAATAAATTTGATTACAATGACTTTAGTAAATTACAAGAAGTTTGCGCAGCTTACTCTTTAAATCCAAAAGAATTAACAGAAATATCAGATAAAATCTTAATTAACAACGGATCTGAGCAAATTTAGTATTTCAATGTGTACTGTTTAATATATTTAAAATCAACACTTTAAACGAAAAAAAACGCAATAGTACACATTGAAACCGATTTTTGACCCCCCCCCCTAGAAAAAAATAAAATTTTCCATAGGGGTATAGGAAAAAACCAAAATAAAGTGTACTATTGTAAAAAATAAAACTAAATACAATAAATTATGAAAGACATAAAAGTATCTATTTTTAAGAATCTGTATAAATCTAAAGATGTTCCTTACATTGTTAGTTTATCTAAAATAGTTGAAAGAATTAAAAACGGCAGTTCTAAAGATTCAATATTAAAAATAAGAAACGCAAAAAACAAAGCTGAAAAAGATTCACATAAAAGAAATTTACCGTCTATTTTATTTGCTGGAGAGTTTACAGAAAGGAATGGAAACGGATTAAAACAACATTCCGGTTTAATGGTTGTTGATTTTGACAAATATCCGAATGAACAAATAATGTTAAACCACCTAGAAGAGTTAAAGAAGATAAATCATTTTGTTTTATTATTTATTTCACCTAGCGGAAACGGAATTAAAGGCGTTTTAAAGGTTTCTAATGATTTAACTAAGGAAACACATCCAAAAATATTTAAAGAGTTTCAAAACCGGTTTAAATTAGATTATTTTGACATTGCAAACAGTAATGTTGACAGAGTTTGTTTTGAAAGTTATGATAAAAATATTTTTGTTAATTATGAAGCTGAAATATTTGAAGCTGAAATATTTGATACTGGTTTTACGTATTCTGAAAGGGTGCCAACATTATTAATAAATGATGAAAGCGTAATTATTGAAAAAATCATGTCTTTTAACTTTGATAAAAGTTTTGTTGATGGTGAAAAGAATAATTTTATTTTTGATTTAGCTGGTCAATTTTGTGAATATGGAGTTTCCCAGGGTACCGCAGAAAGTTATATTTATAACAAGTATATTAATGGAAACTGTCAAGATGAAAAGGGTAAAATAAACGCTATTAAAAGCGCTTATAAAATTAGAGCGTTTGGTTCTAAGTACTTTGAAGATTATAATACATTAAAAAGGATTAAATCGGATTTAAACAAGGGTAAAGATAAAGTAATACAAAAATACAATATTTCAGAAGATGTATTTGAGGAAATAAAAGAAGCTGATGAACATGACGATTTTTGGCATATTAAAGAAGATAAAAACGGAAATAAAAAAATAACTATTGATTCACTTAAATATAAATTATTTTTAGAGCGTAACGGATTTAAAAAATACTTTCCAACTGATAGCCAAAGATCAAACTTTGTTTATATTGAAAGTAATAAAGTTAGCGAAACATCAATCGAAAAAATAAAAGATTTTGTTTTAAACTATTTATCTGAGCGTTCTGCTTTTGACGTTTGGAATTATTGCAGTACATATCAAAATTTATTCAGTGATAATTATCTATTAATGCTGGATACTATTGAATTAAAAATGTTGAATGATGAAAAACATAAAAGTTTTATTGCGTTTAAAAATGGTATTTTAGAGATAACAAAAGAATCAATTAAATTGGTTGATTACATTGACGTTAACGGTTACGTTTGGAAAAGTCAAATAATTAACAGAGATTTTAAGCAATTAAATAATTTTGAAAATGAATATAAGCAATTTATAAGCAATATTAGTAATAATGAACCTTTAGCGGTTGAGGTTGTTATTGGTTACTTAATGAGTACTTATAAAAATAAAATGAATAATAAGGCTGTTATTTTAAATGATGAGGTTATTTCTGACAATCCGGAAGGTGGAACCGGAAAAGGTTTATTTGTTCAAGGGTTAAAACAAATTCGAAAAGTCAGTATTTTGGACGGTAAAAGTTTTGATGACAAAAAGAGTTTTCCTTATCAGACAGTTAGCCAGGAAACAAATGTTTTAGTTTTTGATGACGTTAAAAAGAACTTTGACTTTGAAAGTAAATTTAGTTTAGTTACTGAAGGTATGACATTAGAGCGTAAAAACAAAGACGCTATAAAATTAAAGGTTGAAGAAAGCCCAAAAATGTTATTAAGTACAAATTACGCTATTAAAGGTGAAGGGAATAGCCATGACAGGAGAAGGCATGAAATAGAAATCGCACAATATTACGGTAAAGATTTAACTCCTTATGATGAATTTGGGCGCCAATTGTTTGACGATTGGAGTGATGAGGAATTTTTATGTTTTGATAATTACATGATATACTGTTTACAATCTTATTTAAAATTAGGGTTAATAAAACAAAACGCTAAGAATATAAAAATGAGAAAATTTATAGCTGAATCTTCGATGGAGTTTTACGAATGGATTAGTGAAGATGACAATTTTAGTTTTAATGTTAGATATAATAAAATTGAAATGTTTACATTGTTTACAAATGAATATCAAGATTATAAAAAGTATTTAAGTCAAAAGAAATTTACTACTTGGGTTAAAAAATACGCTAATTTCTTAAACTTAGATTATAAACAAGGTAATACAAACGGAAACAGATGGTTTGAAATTATTAATAATAATAAAATAAAAGAAGAAGATGAAATCCCTTTTTAAACTAAGACCGTATCAATTAGAAATATCTGAAAAAGCCGTAAACATATTAAATAAAAATAAAATTGTTTATTTGAGCATGGAGGTTAGAACCGGTAAAACATTAACAGCTTTAAATATTGCAAATTTATACAAGGCTAAAAACGTTTTATTCTTAACTAAAAAGAAAGCTATAAAATCAATATTAGACGATTACAGCAACTTTAATTTTACTTTTGATATAACAGTCTTAAATGATGAAAGCATTCATAAATTAGGGTTAGATTTTGATTTTGTTATACATGATGAACACCACAGGTTTGGCGCATTTCCAAAACCAAATAAATCGGCTAAAATATTTAAACAGAAATATAGTAATTTGCCGATGGTTTTTTTAAGTGGAACACCATTCCCCGAAAGTTACAGCCAAGTGTTTCATCAGTTTTGGGTTTCTAACTATTCACCGTTTAAAGAAAATAACTTTTATAAATGGGCTAAGAGTTACGTAAATGTAAAATTAAAGTATTTAGGCTATGCGAACGTAAATGATTATTCAGAGGCTAATTATGATAAAATAAAGCCTATTATTGATAAATATTTAGTTACATTTACACAAAAACAAGCTGGTTTTGAAACTAACGTAAATGAAAATATTCTATACTGCGACATGAATAGTTTGACTTATGATCTTTGTGAAAAATTGAAAAACGATTTAGTAATAGAGGGTAAAAACGAGGTTGTTTTAGCTGATACTAGTGTAAAATTACAATCAAAATTGCATCAACTTTATAGTGGAACAGTAAAATTTGAAAGCGGTAAAAGAAAGGTTTTAGATTACTCAAAAGCTGAATTTATAAAGGAAAGGTTTAAAAATAATAAAATAGGTATTTTTTATAAATTTAAGGCAGAATTTGACGCATTAAAAGAAATATATAAAGATAATTTAACCGATAATTTAGAAGAATTTAATACTTCAGATAAAAACATAGCTTTACAAATAGTAAGCGGACGAGAGGGTATAAGTCTAAGAAATGCAGATTATTTAGTTTATTACAATATTGATTTTTCTGCTGTTAGTTATTGGCAAAGTAGAGATAGACTTACAACAATGGAACGCAAAAACAATGATATTTTTTGGATTTTCTCCAGGAACGGAATAGAAGAAAAAATTTATAAATCTGTACAAAACAAAAAAGATTATAATTTAAAAATATTTAAGCAAGATTATGGCATCTAAACACCAAAATAAAGTAATTAACGAATATAAAAATAAGGGTTATTATGTTATAAATTTAATCAAAACCAATAAAAATGGCATCCCGGATTTATTAGCATTAAAAAAAGTTGAGCCACCTATATTTATAGAATGTAAAGAAAAAAATGATACTTTAAAG
>Ga0233412_10000355_pt1 | contig 26900 bp, 41 predicted proteins | sample Na_anoxic_4_MG_FD_180667 | JGI IMG/M metagenome (GOLD analysis project Ga0233412, IMG submission 180667) | Seawater microbial communities from Saanich Inlet, British Columbia, Canada - Na_anoxic_4_MG | ecosystem: Environmental > Aquatic > Marine > Inlet | place: Canada: British Columbia...
AAAGCAATAATTATATTTTTTTTTTCGTTTATAATAATTTTTAATTTTAATATTTAATTATAATATTATTTGTATATATATAATGATTATTAATAAAAAAGTACTTTATATTTTATTAATTTTAATGATCTTATTAATAGTTTATAAAATAAGAAATGCCTCACCCGACAGATTTATTAAAAATTTAGTAGATAAATACACTCAAATTAAATTAATTACCATTGATGATCAAATATCTAAACATAAAAATAATGCAGATATTGTAGTAAATAATAAACAAATGTTTTCTAAAATAGCTTCTAATGGTTCAATCGGATTAGCTGATTCCTATATAGATGGTGATTGGGATTCAGATAATTTAGAAAAAACTATTTATGAATTATTAACAAAGTCCGAAATACTTACTAATCAAATAAAAAAACAATCCATTAATTTTATTTTCATGGAAATAAAAGCATTAATAAAAAATAAAATACAAAATAATTCAATAATGAGTAGCAAGAAAAATATTTCTCATCATTATGATATTGGAAACGATTTGTATGGAAAAATGTTAGATAAGCATATGCAATATACTTGTGCCTATTTTAATAAACCAAATATGACACTAGATGAAGCTCAATATGCTAAAATGATGTTAATCGCAAAAAAATTAGATCTGAAACAAAATATGGTTATTCTTGATATAGGCTGTGGATTTGGATCAATGGCACAATTTCTTGCTAAACACTATGGTGTATATGTTATTGGAGTAACTTTATCTAAAAAACAAAAATACTATGCAGATAAATATTTTTCACACCCAAATGTTACAATCAAATTGAAAGATTATAGACATGTTAGTGGACAATTTGATAGGGTTTATTCTGTTGGAATGTTTGAACATGTTGGACGAAGAAACTACAAAGAATATTACGATAAATGTTACGATTTACTTAAATCAAATGGTATTATGTTAATTCATACTATTGGAACAAATACTAGAAAGTGGAGTCATAATTCTTTTATAAATAAATATATTTTCCCAGAAGGTGAGTTACCTCATATTGAAAATTTAACACACTCTTTTATTGATAAATGGCATCTTGAAGACTGGCAAAATATGGGGTTGTCTTATGCTAAAACACTACGTGCATGGCACAAGAATATTGGAGATTGGTCTGGATTAGAAAACTACAACAATCGGTTTAGAAGAATGTGGAACTTTTATCTTCTAGGATGTGCTGCAAATTTTCAGTACAGAGGTATTTGTTTATGGCAGATAGTTTATACAAAACGCAACAGTAATAGAAATGATGACTGTCATTATATTCGAAATTAATTTTTACTTAAAGCAATAATTATATTATATATAATATAATTATGAGTCTTAAAACTTCCCAAAATCAAAAAAATGAACATCTTAGAAAATCTATTTTAATTTCTGCATGGAATTCTTATTTTCATGCTTCTAAATTTTTACATTCAAGATATTTACATTTCTTAAACAATAATACATTAACTATTGATAATTATCTACTAGTAATTAAAGAAGCTGATTCTTTATTTAAATCTGGTTTTAATTTTAAAAACAATAATAATAACAGACCATCTCGTTTATGGTTACATGATATGAATTTTTTAAAAAGTATTATTCATAAAATGGATTATGATAAACCAATTGATTCTAATATTGCAATTAAGATTAAGAATGTTATCATTAAAATGACCATAACTGCTGTAAATCATTGTTAACTAACAATACAACTACCTGGTTTTTTATTATCTTTTTCTAATTTCTTATCTGAATTTTCATCTGAATATTCAGTTATTTCTATATTTGTATCCGAATTAGAATCATTTAATTCATTACTAGATTCCTCATCTGGTATATCAATTGTTTCCCATTTATCAGATATCTTATCACTCGAATTTCTCCTCTTCCTCTTTCTATTTCTTATTTTATCAAGATCAATCTCCTTTTCTGCACTTAATTCACTACTATCTTCAATACCTTTCTCCATATTATCAATAGATTCCTCAAATTTTGTTTCCATTTCATTAGTTTCTTCTTTTTCGACATCCTCTTTTTTTATATTGTGTATTTTTGTAATCTCTATTGTCTTTTCCTTATTTTTAGTAAAATATCTTCTTTTAATATATTTTACTTTCTGTACAAATCTATCCCATAAGCTATTAAAATAATTCCTTATAGGCACTAAACATTCCATTATTTTATTATATTATATATCATTATTATTTTTTTTACTATTAAACAATTATATATATTCACATATTTCAGAAATATATTTATCATTTTTTTTTATAGCTTTAAATGGCTTACCACATCCATATATTAATTTATTATTAAATAAATAATCACATTTTTCTTTTTTCATGTGTGGATCAATCTGTTTTAATGTTTCCTTATGTATCCCATGTCTAAATATATGACAATTTAATTCTTTTATATATACTACAATCGGTTCTTTACAATGTGGGCAATCTAATATTATATAATCCATCTTTAGTATTTCATAATATTTTTATTTGTTTTTCACATAGTATTTTATAATAATTTATGTCATCCTTTAATAATATTTTCAAAATTGATTTTGAATCTTTATTATACATTAATTTCTCTGAACCAGATTTATTATAATGATATTCCTTTCTATTATTCATATTAAATCTTTCTTTTAATTTATTTATAATAATATCTAAATTTTCATACTTTCCTATAAAATCTAATTCTTCATCTATGTATTTTTTTTGATTATTTCCATTAAACCATTTACCCAATAATATATATAAATTCATTATGTGATCTTTTGTTAATATATTATTTATTGGTTTCTCTAATGTGTACTTCTTATCTAGTAATATTTGTATATATTTATGATTTTTATGTGTGAATCTCATATGATCACTATATTGTGATTTAAACCAACTTAATGGCTCTCTTATTATTGTAAATTTGTAATATTCATTCCATACTTTTTCACTAACCATTTTTTTTACTTGACTTGCGTTATAATGTCCATATGGAGGCACATTATCAGATGATATACATTCTGGATCAAATTCTATAAATAGTTTCTCTATTGATGTCGAACCTGTTTTTGGTATCCTTATGAATATACATTTGTACTTATGTGATATTATCATTCCTATATTTATATTTATACTTTGTCTATAAACATTTGTTTTTACAATATAAAAATTGACAAATCTCTTATACTGTAAAACATAATCTTATTTGTAGGTAAGAAATGTAGATTCAACTCACCAAAGTAATTATCTACATAAATGTCTCGGGCAGCAACTTTTAGAGGTGGTAAAATGTACAGATTACATAGGTCATCTACTGGGTCATCTACTGGGTCACCTACAAAATACAATGAATTCTGGACAAATTTGGTTCATCCCAACAACACATTGAGAAATTTTGTGATTGCTGGATCAGTTTTTGAAACATATTTTCCAGGGAATTCTTTGATTACACTGATTTTTTCTCTAAATATTTTGTATTTTCTGAAAATGACTGTGAAACAATATGATCCTTATTATGTTCCACTATGGCTATTAAATATCTCATATGGTCTACCTAATTGGATTAAAAAAGAGACAATTTCTAGTAAAAATTTTAATATATCCATTTCTGAAAATGGGGTTTGTTGTAAAAATGGGTCTTTCCATAAACTATTTAAATCCGCATTCTCACACTATGATTGGATTCATCTCTTTTCAAATTTGTTTTCCCTAACAACATGGTTGGGTCCATCTTTGATTCGAAAAATTGGTCCTTTTTGGTTTGCTGTTATATACTGCTCATCCGGCATTGGTTCGGGAGTAATTCATACTAAAATGACGCCTAATGATGAAGCATTGGGTGCAAGTGGATGCCTGTTTGGATTATATGGTGCAATTAATCTTCTTAATAATGTTCCTGCAACAGCATTTATTCTATGGATGATACTTATTACTGGATGTACATTGCTCTTAAACAAGTATTATTTTAACGTAAAAATAGGGGCTTATGCTCATTTCGGAGGTGCTATTGTTGGATATTACACAATGATGTTAATAACTTATATGTCTATATCTATCTAAGTTCCACCGATGTTTATAAAAAATGATTATTATATGGTTTATTTTTGTTTTTGTTTATTGGTAATTACTATTATATGAATTTAAATATTCCAACTAATTTGAAAAATTATTGTGTATCCTCATATCCTGATTGGTATTCCAATTGGTTGTCAACTGATATTTTAAATAGATCTAAAAAATCAAACGATTCTTTTAAATCTTTACAAAAATTTACAGTGAAATCTAATAATGATGATCTAAATGCACTCGATTATATTTACAGATACAACAATATAAAATTATCTATATTATGGAATACTTCCTACTTAAAGGAATATGATAAGAACACAAAGATATCGATTATTGTGTCTAAATATATTAACTTGTCTGGAAATGGATTCATTAATCTAATTTATCAACTATATGCTGATTCAAAAATTCTAAAATATAAGGTTTTAATAAAAGATTTTATTGATAAATTAAATTTAGACAGTATTAATCTTAATAAATTTGTTGTAGTCTTATTCTTTGTAAATAAAGGTGAACATTTTAATATTAGTATTAATAATGGATTCTATTCTGATAACTACTTTCAAGTAGTTAATCACGGTAGAATTCTTTTTAATAATAATTCATTGAAATTACTTGAAAAGCAAAGTCTAGATCTATACGGCATGATGGCCAGTAAAAAAAGCAAATGTATGCTAATGACTTTCAAAAAATGGTTGGATTCTAATATCCCTCTTAAATATCATGATCATTTTATGATATTTAGCAGTGCTGTCCTATTTAGTTATGGTTTACGTCCACTTAATGATCTTGATTTATTTATTGATGATAATCTTCCAGATAGAATTCTTAATATAATAAAACATGATTTAGTTGATTCTGATACTAGATTCCCTTTTATAGATACTACAATCATGAAATTTCGATGGGGTAGTGGAAGTTGGGATATCTGGATGAAGAAATGGGCCAAATTATTTGGTGCCAAATCTATTAATCATTGTGTTTCTAATCCTGACTTTCACTTCTACTTTATGGGTCTGAAAATGATCTGTATTGAGGCTGATATTGTTCGAAGATTAGAAAGGAATAGACCAAGAGCTGTGGCAGATCTTTTAATGATTAATCGCAAACTTGGTTATGTATTTGATTTTAAACCTATACCCAAAACTAGTGTTATTTTTGTTGACTATTCATTTGATACATCTCGACTTAAAGGATTAGAATATAAACACGATAAAGGTGATGAGATTGTTTGTCATTTAAAAACTGATATAAATAGATTTATTGGAACTATTCGATGGTTTCTTCGCACTAAATACAAATTTAAAGAATATTCAGAAGAAGATATCAAAAATATGTTACCCGATTTTGTTTATATTTAAAAATATAAATATCAATATTATTTATAATGAATAACAATATCAATAGTTTACATCTATTTAAAACCCTATTGAAATCATTTAATAAACAATTAGTTAAAAATGAATGGATTGATTTGATTAATAATGCAAATAATCTACAACCTCATCAAATATTTCAATTAAATTCTGTTCAATGGACTTTTTCCAATAATTATCCTACTATTAATAAAATTAGAATTATTTTTATAAAAACTTATCTTAATAATAACTTAATTCCTACTTGGACTAACTTTATCTATTTTAATTTTATAAATTGTTTGATGGATTTTATGACTGAATCACTCGATAATATAACTGTTACTAATATGATTAATGATATTTTAAATAGTTGATATTTTTATAAAAGAAATTATACATCTTATGGCGATTGATGGAGACGGAAAACTTTGTCAACGTCGGAGCCATAATACACCTTGTTCATCTGTCCGAGTGCTGTGGAACGTTCCTTTTCAAGATAAGCCTCTGTCAATAGTTCTTTATTGCCAATGGCTTCGAGCTTCGTGGCTTCGAGTTTCGCTTTGGCAGCTTCCACTTGAATCTTAGCTTTATTTTCTGCCTGTTCAAGTTTGTAAAGGTTCTCAGTTTGGCCCGCAATACGCGCAGCTTCGGCTGCTTTTTGTTTGCGTTCAAGTTCTGCTTCGAGAGCCAATGTAATGACAGATTGTTCAGCTTTGGCTTTGGCAGCAGCGCGGGTATTTATACCTCTGTCAGTAATGCGTTCGTTGGTGTTCTTCTGCTCGATGGTTTCCACCTGTGCAAGCAGCGCCTTCCTTTCAGCTTTAGCCTCAGCACGTTTCTTAAATTCATCAAGAATGTTTGAGTTTTTAGCTACCATCTTCTGAAACTTAGTCTTTAATATTACTAACCCAGTTTCCTTGTCTATCTGGTATTTACTCAGTTCGTAAGTTAGGTACTCATCAAAGTCATTAAACTTTGTGAGGTATGCTTCTTCAGCGGTTAGTTCATTACATTTTTGAGCCACGAAAAAATGTACAAGTTTGAAAATCCACAGTTGATCGTAGTTTTCACCAGCGCGCAGGAAGACGGAACGGGCCTTATCATCCGGCAGTCTGTTGTGTACCTCAACTTTAGGAACCCAAAGCTCAATACCGTCAGACGTATGACACGGTACATCTAACACATAATCCACTTGTTCATCCGTTTTTACATGGTTAACATTTGAATAGAAGTATTTGAAATTCCAACCGGGATAGTAGGTTGTGTTTTGAAGCTCACCAAAATCAGTCAAGAGAGTCACGTGTCGCTGAGGCGTCGTGAATACAAACGAACTACCAGTAAAATAAACCAAATAGATTGATACGAGAGCTACGCCGGCAGTAATACACATTTTAGTTTCTGACATATTGGAAAACAGTCTTTATTTTTGTTAATTTTATTTATTTTGTTAAGTATATAAAAAATTATTTTTTTTAGGTGTCAATTTTTATTTAAAGTCTTATCACTTTTATATTATAAATGGGACAACATTTATCTCCAACTGTAAACATAATTGATGCTGTTAGTGCAAACGATTCAATTCAATATCAATTTGATATGTCTGATGATAAATATCTAAATAATCATAAATCAGTTGATAATAAATCAGTTGATAATAAATCAGTTGATAAAAAATCAGTTGATAAAAAATCAAATGATGATATTATAATTAAAGAGATTTTATATGATCTCATAGATATAGTCTTACATAATGTAGTAAAAAATAAAGAGACCAAATGCTATTAACATTGCAAAATCCACTGTTTTACCCATTTGATCAAACTCAATTATTTCCTTACAATGAGTAGTTGTACTATTTGTAGCATAGCACATACACAACTCTTTCCTCTTAACAATCTTTTTAATATTTTTCAAACATTTCATCTCCATATTATTTAAGATTTTTGACATATTATTGAACTTATCTATATAATTAGATTCATTCCCATTATTAATTATATCATCTAAGACATACTTAGTTACAAATCTTGACATATCTAACTCTTCTTTCAATTTATCACTATATTCCTTATCACAATAATTAGTTGAATTAGATAACGTTGGGTCAAATAATTCAGGAAAAATCACACGTGATTTAATAGTTTCTCGACAGTGACTCCATGTAATCATTGGTGTAACAAAATCAGATGCTGTGATCTCTTTCTTATTTGTATAAGTAATTTCACGGTCAAATATCAAATCCAAAATATGATTATATTTTGGATTTGTTTCTGTATCATCCATAAACGTTTCATCCCCATAAATATTCTCATCTGCACGCGTGAATGTCATAAATAACATCACACATAGAGTTAGTTTCAACGGGTTTATTTTAATTTGTTTGGTGATACACATATTATTTTTAATATTTGCTATTATATTTTTTATAATATATATGATTATTTTCTTCATTTTTTTATTTTGTTATCTTATCTAATTGTTCCTGCTGTTTTTTAAGAACACTAAATATTGTATCAAATATCGGAATAATATCATCATAAATCTTAATTTGAGGTGGTATTGTTAATAATTTTACTTTTCTTTGAAAAAGATTTTTAGTATCTTCATCTAATTCACTGATGTTCTTTACAAATTCCTTTAATGTTATTTTAATATTATTACGCTGATTAGCACTTCTCCAACGAGTAATATCCATCTTATCTTTTAATTCTTGTGCTTTTTTAGTTATATTATCTGGTAGTACTCCCTCTGGTTGTTGTTGTCTAACTTTCGTACAATAATTGACATAATCTCTTTGATGTTGTGTAGCAACTATCTCATAATTATTAGGAAGAAGTTTGCCTTCGATATTTTCTGATAGTTTTAAAATCTGGGTTTTTAATTTTACAATTGTTCCTGATTGCTCCATTATTTTCTGTTGAATCTCACCCAGTTCAATATCTTTTTCTAATTGAATTTTACGATTTTTAAATTCTTCCTCCTCATCTATCATCTTCTCTAATAATTCTTGATTACTTTTTAATGTTGATGCTAAATACATTTTATTTGTATATTTATAATATTATTTATGATATTATTTGTTCATTTTTTAAATAACATCTGTATAACCAGGAATTGACCATCTAAAAAAATGATATTCAAATTTAATAGAATTAAATGATCAAATAATTATTGTTAAAAATGACATTATTATCATTACCAATAGTATTACTAATAGTATTAATAATGGTAGTAATAATGTTAGTATGTTTATTTCATTTGACAGAATACTTGATATACAGAAAGATTTGGGGTAGAAATAAAAAAGTATTACCATTAGAAAAAATTGAATCAGTTTAATGCTGATTAAAAGATTCAATCTTTATAATTATCTTATGGGTGTTTAGATTCCTAAAAAAATTGATTATTTAAAATAAGTTATTTTTTTGAATACAACAAATATATTTAGGGGGGTTTTAAGTAGATAATATCAGAATATGTCTAAATTTGTAGAAAGTCTAAGAGATGCTATGGAGAATGAAACAAATGGGACGCCGTTTTGGAACCCAGCTGTGGCGAATATGGCACAGGAAGACCGGGATGCAATTCTTGCTTTCCAACAAATGTATGTGAGTCCAGGTGGGTACCAAAGTGTACACCAGGTTAACTATGATCGTGAAGATATTACGGATCAAGTATATTTTGGGGCCGCTAAAAAAGCTGATGAGGCTGATGCTAATGAGCCTGCTGCTAAGAAGGCTGTATCTAATGAGCCTGCCGCTAAGAAGGCTGTCGCTAATGAGCCTGTCGCTAAGAAAGCTGATGAGGCCGCAACCGAGGAGCCTGATATCCTCAATCCAGAGGACGAAGAAGACGATTCTGATTATGACGATTCTGATGATGACGATGCTGAAGAGGAATGGGAGGAGAAATTATATTTTGATATAATTGAAACACTTGAAGCTTCTTGTATTGGCGATAAATAGAATAAATTTGAATTATTCATTGCTACCTAAGTCGACATTAATTATAATAACTTTTATTTACTTTTTGAGTAAAGATTCAATCTTTGTAATTCTATTATCCTGTATTTTAATTATTTCAAATAATGTTTTAATAACATTATTCTTTATATCTTCATTTACATACAAATTTTTAATTTTTATTTCATGTTGTCTTATTGTTTCTAATAAATCTTGTTTACTTTTTAATGTTTTCGCTAAATACATTTTATTAATATATTTATATTAATAATATTATAAATAATGTTATATTGATATTATTTTAATTATTCATTTTTAATTTATCACCGCTGTCACTACTTTCATCGCTGCTGTCAATACTTTCATCGCTGCTGGAAGTACCCTTTTCTAAACATTCTGTCATATCCATTTTTTCTAACCATTCGTCCACACTCATATTAGTTACCTGTTCCAGTGGATTTTCAATACTTAGATATTCATGATAATAGCCTAAATTTTGATAATTATAGCCAGTAGTTCTTTTGATACCTTTTTTACCTTGAATTGATGAGCTTTCTTCCCATTCACCCTGTGTTATAGAATAGTGTAGATTCTTTTTATTTTTGATTTCCTCGAAAATTGTCTCGGCTTTTATCTTATCGAACGGTCCAAACATTACTTCGTGATATTCCCCTTTCCAGTTTTCTTCACATATCATATCCTGTTCATCCCAACCGTCGCATTCTGCAAATTCGCGGTCATAATCATACATTTCTTGTTTACAATGTTTTACATAATAATTACTTTGTAATGTTGGTGCTGATGCAGATGCTAATTTCATTTTATTTTTATGTTGTATATATTTTTTATAAATTATATAATTTTTTTATTCATTTTTTTAATTTATCAAAATTATTTTTTATTCCATCATATCTCATACCACCGGGTTTATATAATTTGTGAGTAACATACGGTGATAATTTTATATCTATTGTTCTTATTGCATCCTCTATCATATATTCGTTATTAATATAATCAAGATTAATTCGCATGAATATTTTAATATGTATTAATTTTTTATTGCTAACTTTCAATATTTTTGATAATTTATTATCTGGTATTACAATGCTATTATCATTGATATCTAATAAATTATGTTCATGTATATAATTTGTTATTATTTCCAATATATCAAATCTTGATATATTCTCACCAAATTTTATTGATGATTTATTAGTTGATAAATTACACAATGAAGATGACGCTTTTATGAATCTACTGGGTTTTCTTTTAAATACATCAGATGCCTCTTTCAGTAATTTACATTTACATTTAATTTCTGTATTTATCTCTAATAATTCTTCTATTACTCCTTTTTTCACTGATTCAGTGTATTCCATGTTTTAATTTGACCTGTTTATCTATTACATTATTATTATTAATTTTCATTTTTATTAACAAGTGATTTTATTTTACTTGTCTATCCAATGACATTTTATCTATTTATTAAAATTGATTATATATTATAATTATATTACTTGTCGGATGACATAATTATAATATTATATAAAATATAAAATGGGAAGAAAATTTAAAAATAATCGTAGAAAAAAACCACTTACTGGATCTACTAATTCTGTGTATCTAAAAAATCCTGTTGGAAGTAATGAATGGCATCGGGAACAACGTGTTAGAATGCAGAAAATGCACCTTGCAGAAGCCGAAGCCTTGAAAAGAAAGAAGCTTAGAAAGAGTCTTTAAAAAATGAATAATATATTATTCCAATTATAAAATTTACATACAATACACACCTGTGTAATAACGGCACATGGAACTGTTTGCCCATACCCATAAATGTTTCTCTAAAAATATAATATTCTATTTGAGTTAATAAACATTTATTATTATTTAATATCCATGAAGAAATTATTATTAAATTTAAATATAAAAAATTTTTAGAAATTATCCAAAGATATGGTATGATGTACATCCCCGATTTATGAATAAAAAACCATAGTGTTTTTATATTTTCTTTTAATCTTAACATTAATACTATATTGCATAAAATAAAATTGATCTTAAATTACTTTAATTTATTATTATATTACTTAATAAACAAATTTGTTCAAATTTGTTCAAATTTGTTCAAATTTGTTCAACATATGATGAATTTTTTTTTTGATTTACCAGACGAACTAATAAATTATATTTATAGTTTTAATGACCAACATGACCATATGATAAAATATACTAATACTTTATCTATGATAAATAGGTGTAAAAAATTTACAATTGGTCAAACTTGGGGATTAAATATTAATATTTTAAAATATGCTATTTCACCCAAATTTAATGATTGTATTAATAATAATCATGAAATATTAATTAATAAACCATATTGCGTGTTGACCAATTGTCTTAATTGTGGGTTGTGTGCGTGCTTTGAATGGAAAGATAGTGAATCTGTATGGTGTCATCTTAAAAAAAAATCTAATGTGAATAATATACTTCCTGGATATCCTCACTATATTGGATATAGACAATAGTTTATTTTTGTACTGATGGTACCCACCAAATTGTTCTATCATTCTTCATTTTAGCATGTTCCACTTTCTCACCTTTTGCAGTAGTTTTTCTACTATATACATAAAATTTGTAACACGCTGTCATTCTTTTATAATCATACTCACCCATTGCTATTTTTAATTGACAATTATAACTTCTTGTTATTACCTTTTTAATATTTTTTAAAAGTATTTTAATATCTTTATCTGAAAGATCCTTTATTCTTCTATATGGTGATATTTTACTTAAATATAATGCATCTGCCCGTATATAATTACCAACACCCGCTAATACTTTCTGATTTAATAAAACATCTGCTATATATTGTGTCTGCTTTAACCTTTTTAGTCTATTAATTAAATATTCCGGTTCCACTTTATTCCTCAATACATCAGGTCCTAATTTATCTAATTTTGCATGTAAATCACATGTCTTATTGCAAAAAAATATTTGTCCAAAATTTCTTACATCATCAAAATATAATTTTCCTTTTGTTGTATCAAATATAACCTTATTATATTTACCAGGTTTTGGTTGTAGATGACCACTCATTGATGGTATTATCCATATTGTCCAATCGTTTTCTAATGTTATCCACAAAAATTTACCCTTTGAATCTACATCTGTTATTTTTAATGGTAAAGATCTTTTAAATTGTGAGTAATTTTTTGGCATTCCCTTTCTCTTATATTTACTATATATGATATCTATATCTTTCATTTTTGCATTTAAATATATACTTTTGGCTACTACTGCCATTAATTTTACCTCTGCTAATTCCGGCATATATACTATTCTATATATTTTTTTAAATATATAAAATTGATACCAAATTTTAAAGATCTTTTATAAATTATATCTATTTTATTTTTATATAGATAGTATATATGAAAAATATTTTAATATTAATATTTTCTTGTAAGATTTATAAACATAGAATTGATAATTTAGAAAAAATAGGATATTTTAATTATCTTGATCAAAATAATGCAAATTATTTTATTGTTACTGGCGATACATCTATTGATAATGAATATGAAATTGATAATAAAAATTTTATTATAAATATTGGAGATACATATGATCAATTACCAAGAAAGGTATTAAAAGCATTTATTCTTGCTCAAAATTTATTTGATTGTGATTTGATTTTAAAAATTGATGATGATTGCCTTATAAATTTAGATAAATTTTATAATAATATTGATTATTTTATAGAAAATAATTATGTAGGTTGTTTATCAAATTGTAATTATTTTTATTATAATCCACATTGGAATGGATTAAACAATTCATTATCTAAATATAAAGGTCCTTATATGTCTGGTGGTACTGCTTATGTTATTACAAAAAAAATAATTGACGATTTATGTGATAATTATGATATAGTTAGTAAACTTTTAGATATAGAATTATATGAAGATAAATTAATAGGTGATTCGATTAGATTGTTGAATTACAATATAAATTTTCACTCTATATGGAATAAAAAAAAAAAGAATATAAAATATTTAATGTTAAGACTAAAAAATAGTTATGATTCTAATTTTTTTAAAGATTATATGATTATAAATGATATTTTCAATAAACATTATAAATATATATAAATAATTAAAATCGTTATAACCTTTTTTCTATTACTTTTTTATAATCTGTTTCATTTATATTTTCACCAATGTATTCAAATATATTTTTAACTTTATTAAATGTTAATATATCTTCAAAATAACTTATATAAAAACATCTACTTTTTGCGTATTTTATATATTGATTATTATAGTTATTTAATTTTTTCTCAGCATCTTTTGTTTTATTCCACCATGATATTTTACTTTGTTTTTTTACATCCTTTCTTATATGACATATAACTTTTGTATTTGGAAATAATTCAATAAATTCATCTATTATTTCTATTTGATCTATAAATCTAATTTCTTTATACCCAAGTATTCTATTATTTTTTTTATTATCTAATATACTTATAATTAGTTCTCTTATTTTTTTTTTTACTTCTATAAAATAGAAACTATTATACCAACATGGTTTTATATTATTTGTAATAAGATAATCATAATTTTTAAATATTTTTTTATTATTCTTAATTATATAATTAGAATTTTTAAGGTGTACTCTAAAACATGATTTTAAACTTTTGTAAGATTTTAATATATTTATTATTGCTGAATTTTTTTCACCTGTTATATTACTATTAGGTATTGTATTAATTATTCTCTGTAATAATGTTGATCCACTCTTCCCCGTTGAAGCTATAATTATAAATTTCATTATATATTTATATTATAAAATTTTTTCTAATTATCATTTATTGTTGATGTATTTTGTTCTATTATATTTGAAAATGGTAGAGATGTAAGTGATACATATGTTTTTTCAGGCTTTACTATCATGTGATATTTCTGTAATAATTGTATATCACATGTTTGTGATCCACTTAATTTTTTAGCAAATGTATTTGCTATTTTTTTTACTTCTTCTTCTGTTGTTATATCATTTACCGTCATATGTCTTACATCTGATACTGTTCCATACCATCTTTGGCAATTATATTTATACATATAAAAATCCATATTTATATATATATTATTTTTTTTGCCTTTAAATACTAAAAACCACTAAATAATTCCTCTATTTCTTCATTAATCTTTCTTATATTTTCTCTGTATTTATCTTCTATCTCTTTATGTTCTTCTTTTGGTGAATGACATTTTAAAAATAATATTTGATTTTCTTGTTGTAATCTTGTTTGCAAATTTGGTATATTTAATCTCATCTTCTGTTTTATATATCTATTGCTCATCTATTTATTATTGATATTTTATCTTTCATATTTTAATTTACGTGTTTTATATTATTATTTCTAAATTTGTTTTACTTATTTTATTCCTTTTCTTTTCAGATGCTGTCAAACTTTTCTCTACTTTTTTAGTCTCTTCTAATACTCTATCAACATCCATCTCTGGTAATAATGGTTCTGTATAAATTAATTTTTGTCCCGGATACACATCTAATTCAAATCCTTCTGGATATAAGTCTAATATATTACTGTCCATACTTACCATTAATTCACCATATTTTTTTGGTAAAATATGTTCCATTTGTGGTGGCAATATTAACATTAATTGTTCAAGTGGTTTTATTGGTTTTGTCTTTTTAAACACTATTCTGTCATTAATATCTTTATTATTCTTTATAAAATTATATATATCACTCGGTAAAGGTGCAATTCGATATTTATAATACCATCTCCAAGCTGGCTCACCTTTTAAATAATAATTTGTTACAAACATTAAACTTTCTAAATAGTTAATAATTACATTCTCTAAATAGTCATTGTATTCTTCCATATTCTTTTTTGATATTCCAAAGAAATATTTATAATATTGCTCTTTCCATACTTCTGTATCCTGGAAAAAATTTAATTTATCAAATTCTTTATTATATTTATCATATAATGGATTGAATTTACTATAAAACGGTTTATGTTCAATTCTACTAAATTCAATCTCATATGGTTCCATTTTCATTTCTCTCTCTACCGTATTTTGATTTAATACTTGTATCTTCCTCTCTCTGTGAATATTTTTCTGTATATTTCTCATCCTATATTCTTCTGTTTTACTTAACTCTTTAAAAAATTCTAACATAAATTTATGATTTAAACTATATTCACCTTTTTTATCTATTAATACTAAATGCTCACCTAACTCCGGTAATAGTTTTTTATATATACCCATTGGAGTTCTTAATCTGTCGTCTTTAACCTTTAAATACGGTATTGGTAAAACAAAATCATTTCCCGCAAATGTTGTTAATAAATTATAATCTGTTACCATTCTTTTTTCATCATACCCTTTATCTACTTTAATTAATTCCTTAATAAATACCTTCCTAATATTATCTATGATTAAGTAATAAAATTCTTGATTTGCATATAAAATCTTTGTTTTTGCAGTATCTCCAGCTGTTCTTAATATTCTAATATTATTCTTATGACTAGCTAATGATAATACAATTACATCTGCATCTGGACTAAATACTACGATTGATTCTTTACTATTTTTATTTTCCATATCCCTCAATAGATCCATATATTTGTGTTCTCCTTCTCCGGGTACATTAGCATCACTTAATATAATTTTTATTTTCTTTTTACTATGTGATGAAAAATCACCAGATTTTATATATTTTTCGATATTTTTTGATAATTTTGCCATAAATTTTGTCCCAGGTGCTATGTTACAACTAGTATTCCATGTTTTCTCTTCTTCTACCTTATTCTTCTTTTTTACTTCTTTTAGCATATCTGCTAATAATATACCTTTAAATCTTCTAAATCTTTGTTGTCTGACTTTTGCACATGGTGCCGAACCATCTATTGCTATAAATACTGATTTTTGTGGTTTAACTGTTTCTGTGATAATATGTTTAAGATATTTAATTACATCTGATATAATCATATTTTCAATCTTAGTATCACTTAATTTCTGAATTTTCTTTTTATCTATTTTTCCATAACAATTATATACAATAGAATTAAAATCTATGAAAAAATGATCCACATCTTCTCCTTTAACTGTTGAATGTGTGTTTTTATATTTCTCTATAATTACTCTCGCAAAACTAGGAATTCCCATTACTTACTAATAACATTTTATATTTAAATGTATATTATATTTAATCAATTTTACTTAAAATTATTTATTAATTTTGGTGAAAAATCTTTATACGGTTTCGAGTTTGGTATTGTCTTTTACACATATTAACATAAATAATACAAGTTAATTTCATTCACGGGCTAATTTATGCAAATATTTTTTTAGCATAAAAAACAATAAATAGTTTTACTAAATAAAAAAATAAATAAACCTATTCCTACAATTACCCTATCATGACCATAATTTTCTGCTAATTTTAAATAGCTTTCTCCAATTTCTTCTCCAACTTGTTCATAATCTACCTTATACATTTTTAAATTATAATATACTTTATTTTTTTATATAGTATATTATTATAATATGAGTAATAATATGAGTAATAATATGAGTAATAACAATGCATATAAAATATTTCGTGTTTTTCTCTTTTTAATACCAATTATAATAATGATTATTATGTCTTTCTTTTATGGCAAAAAAGGTGCCGCTGCTAGATTCTTCAGGTTTAAAACTACTATCAGATTTATTATTTTTACAGTTATTTTCTTAGCAATCCTTTTTTGGACTTTATATACTATATTTTTTGATAAAGATGAAAAAGATAAAAAATATATTAAAACTGATATTGTTATCACAATTGTTTTTTTTATTATTTTTATTATTTCTTTTCTTTACTGGCGGTGGTCTTTAAGTATATCTAATAATACTGCATCTAAAATGCAACTTTTAAATACTTCTTTAAATGCAGCTAAAACAACTAGAAATATGTTAAGATAATTAATTCATCATATAATACAAAAAACCAATTGTTGTTAATATTACAATAATTGTAAGTATTTTAGATACACTTGTAAAATTAACTTTTTCTTTTTCAAGTTCAGATTTTTTAAATCTTACTAATATCATTGATATTATAAATAATATAGAAATTATAGAGTAATAAATACTTTGTCTTAATAATGACTGTTTATATATTTTGAATATTAAATTTAATCCTATTAATATTATTATAAAATATATTGGCTCATATATTAATTCAATTGTATATTGATTCATTTATATATAATATTAATATTTTTATTACTAACCCAAATAAAATATCTTAGTCTAATATATACTAATGGTTGAATTCAAAAAAAGATTAGGTACAAGAGCTGAAGTTATGCATGGAACTGCAAAAATGACTTCTGGTGGTTTAATGAAGAAAGATCTTAGATACAATAAACGTGGAAAGATTGTTTCTGCAAAAGCATCAGCTGCTGCTAAGAAATCGAATAACTTAGTTAAAGCAGGTTATAAAACTAAGAAAGGTGTTTTTGGTGCATTTTTAAAAGGTAAAAAAGTTAACAAGGGTTCCAAAAAGAAGAGCAAAAAGAAATAAATTAAATATTTTATCTAAAAATAATATTATAATTATTAATTATAATATTATTTATTATATCTTATATTATTATATAGATATGAAAGTATTGTTAAGTTCTTTAGTTCTTTTATTATTAGTTATTTATCTTTTATGTTGTATTAATGGTATAAATGGATTAGGAAATCTAAATAATGCATTTATTGAAAATTTTAATGCAAATGATAAAGAAAATTGTGATACTAATATAGATGATTTAAATGTTATTGTTCCTCCTAATGTTCCAGTTGAACAAAAGGAAAATTATAAAACTGGATATGATGCAGATAATTTTGATAAGCGTCGAAAATTTTTAGCTGATAATAATGGTAAATTCTGTTTTCCAATAGTACGTTATAAATATGATGGTATATGGACTGATGTTGATATAAAATCAAACGATTCACAAAAACAAGAATGGATATTACCTAAAAAGAATACTAAATTTGTTGATTCACAATATTGTGCAAATAAATTATTACATTTACCTCTCAAAAAAATAAATCCGGGTGATGTCATTATATTACCATCTAATGAATGCAGTATTAAAAAAAATAATCCTATTTATAATAAAAAAACATTATGTAATGATAATACATATGTTTATAAATTATAATTTTTTACAAATTTTTTACAAATTTTTTACAAATTTTTTACAAATTTTTTACAAATTTTTTACAAATTTTTTACAAATTTTTTACAAATTTTTTACAAATTTATAAATATTTATATTTAAACATAATTAATAAATACTAATTATGTTTACTACATTATTTAATAATAATAATAATAATAATCCAAATATTTTATTAATTGGTTCGGGTTGGTCAGCAAGAGGATTTATTGATTCTATAAATACACAAAAATATAATGTAACTGTAATTTCAAAGAACCTAAAATTTTTATATACACCACTATTAGCTAATTATTGTATTAATAAAGGAATTAAAAATATTGATAATGATATTTCAACCGATAAAAGTATAAATCTAATGAATAATTCAGTAACTGATGTTAATTTTGAAATGAAACAAATTATTTGCAATGATAAAAAAATATTTAATTATGATTATGTTGTATTTTCTCATGGATCAATTATAAATACTTTTAATATTGATGGTGTGGCTAAAAATTGTTATTTTTTAAAATCAAAAGATGATGCTGATAATATCTATGATAAAATTTCAAAATTATCAAACAATAAAAATATTTCAATAATTGGTTGTGGTCTAACCGGTACAGAATTAATTGGCAATTTAATAGATTCAAATAAATTTAATATTAATGCAATTGATGGATTGTCTGGTCCAATTCAAATGTTCTCTAATAAAAATATTGATAAAACTATACATTTATGGGATAAAAATAATGTTAATATGATTTTTAATAAATTTGTAAATAAAATTGATGATAAATATATTTATTATAATGATGGAAAAATTAATTATGATATTGCTATATGGTGTGGTGGTATAAAAATTTCACCTTTATCTGTTAATATTAATAATAAACTGGGTCTTATTTCAAATAGAGGTATTCCTGTAAATAAATTTTTAGAGATAAATAAAAATTCATTTGCAATAGGCGACTGTGCAGATTCTGGATTTCCACCATCGGCACAAAATGCATATCAACAAGGTAATTATTTGGCAAAAAGATTTAATAATGATTTTAATGATAATATTGAATATGATTTCTTTGACAAAGGTAAATTATGTTATATTGGAAATTATAATAGTATTTATGAAAATAATTTGTTTTCTATTAGTGGGAAAATTGGTCATATTTTAGGAAAAATTATTCATTTTTATAATAACTAAATATTTTATCTAACCTTTTAATATATATAATATATATAATATGTATTTTGATTCAGTTACTTTTATTATTATAATTTTATTTTTAGCAGTCCTTTTTTTAGAAAAAAAAGATTCTTTTGGTAACATTAAAAAGGAAAATTTTGTTAATCATCAAAAAAAACCTCAGGGATATACAAGTGTTAATTTTAATGGGGATGCTAATTTCGGTAATTTCGGAAAATTTGGCGAAATACCATCAATTCCTATGCCAAAAGCATGTCAATTGAATTTCGGATGTGTTAATGGACCATCATATAGTGTAAGCGAAAAAGAAATGAATGTATGTAGAACTTGTATTCCTGAAATGATGGATCTTAATAAATCTGATCCATCTAGGCCAATATTTGTTGCCGCTCGTGCAGCTGGTTTGCCTAGACAAACTCGTTTAATCTTAAATTAAGTGTATCATTTAAATTTGAAATATATTTTATTTTATATTATTTCTATTATAACAAATATTAGAAATAAAATGGATATCGATAATATAGTAGATCCAACTACATTAACAGAGTCTGAATTTAAGAAGGCCTCCAAAAATGTAAAGGCTAAAATGAAAAAAATTAGCACTAAACCCATTTCTAATACTAACAAATGTATTGCCACTATACATTCGGAAAATTCAAAAAAAAAGTATAAGTTATACTTAATAAGCGGTGATAACAATGGTATCCATTTTGAATGCGATTGCGGTGAACAATTTGGTATTGGGCGTAGACGAAATTGTAAACATATTGGGACAATGATACATAAATGTACTAATTCCTTTTTTAGATCACAGATATATAATTCAGAAAATTCAGGTCAAAAAATAATATCTAGTAAAAAAAGAAAACATAGTAGTATCCAAAAAACAGTGAATTCGGATATTAATTCAATTATTAATGCATTTGAAAATCTTTTTTGCAAATAAAAATTGACAAAAATAATTATAATTATCTATCTGTATATCATCATATTAATATTGTTGGGAATACTTTATTTTTTTACAATGGTTTTCTTTCCAAGTAGCAACGATACATTAAGTATTACTCTAATAAATTTGAATGGTGGTTGGGGTGGACTAATAAATGGGACATTTAATGTTATGCCAGGAATTGAATATGATATCCATGGTGGAAGATTATCAACCCATTTATCTTATGCATTCAAATTTACAGCAATTGAATCTGCTACATGGGGTAACCGTCCTATTGGACATATGGTTTATTGTGTAAATAGTAATGGTTCATATATGTATATTCATGGTACAGATGATAGCTTTTACTCAATGGGAACTGATATTGACTTTGATGAAATTAAGTTGTTTTTCCCAAAAGAGATACAAGAAATTGACATAAATATCCCTCCTACAATTACAGATTTTGTTCAACAACAAATTACTGCTAAAATTGATTATGTTAATATTCTTATGGCTTCACCGGAATAGAAATTGATATATTATTATAACTACTTTTTTTATTCTATATCATTACCAATATTCTGTAAATATGGGAAATATATTTTCACAAGTTGATAATTCAATTGTTGATAATTCAATTGTTGATAATTCAATTGTTGATAATTCAATTGTTGATAATTCAAATGAAAATTTAAAATTTTCAAATTTTATCAGTAATTTTGAAGATGGTATGAACGAAACTAATAAAAAAATTGTACAAATAGCAAAAAAAGAAGGAATTCAATCTGCGGTTAATGGAATGTTCACTGGTGATAATGGTGAAAAACTTTCATATTCAGAAATGAGATCACGGCATGGATAAATATAATTATCTATTTTATAATATTTCTATATTATATATGATTGTTGATGTTGTTATTAAAAAATTATCTTATTATCCTGATTTAATAAGATATATTATCACACCGGGTAACAACTTTTTATGGTCATCTGATAAACGTACTATACTCATTAGAAAAATAACAAAATTACATGATAAAACATATGATGAAATGTCAATTATATTGAGAGAATGTCAATCAATTCTTATTTCAAAAAATAAATTAATTTGATTAAAAATTATTTATATATGTGTATATTATAAATGAAACTTTCTACTTGCCCACAATTAATTATCTATTTATGTTTATCTACTCTAAGCCTAATTATGTCTATATTTATTACTAATAAATATTATGATGATAACGATCAAGCTGAAAATAAAACATTATCAGTAATTTATCATCTTATTGTTGTTTTTATTATGTCATGTTTATATTACTTTTTATGTGCGTATGGCTATAATACTGTTGCATGGGTTTTACTTTTATTACCTCTAATATTAGTATTCTTCGTTATTATGACATTACTAGCTGCCGTATCTCTTAAAAAAACTACTGGAAATAATGCAAAAACCATTCATGTATACCATGGTAAAAATCATAGAGAACATAGACATCATAGAGAACATAGACATCATGGTCAACGATAATTTATTACTTTTTATTATATATTAAATTATTATTATATAATATATAATGCCTTTTAGTATATTTAGATGTCCTCAAATGTATATTTATTTACTACTTTACTTTATTGGTCTCATTGTCTACTATTCAGTCGTGTCTTCTTTAAAAGTAACTCCTTATTATTTATATCTAATACACCTTCTCTTTAATTTATCAATGATTATTATATTTTATATTCTTTGTCGTTACGATTATAATTTAACTTCATGGTCTATTGTTTTATTTCCAATAATTTATTTTACTCTTTTTATAGTTGCTGTTATAAATAATTCTTCTTAGTTATTAAAATTTAGTTTAAATAATAATTAAATTGTAAATCACACACTGTATTGTATATCCTATCTACTATCTCTTCCGGTATATAATCAAAATCTATTAATTTTCTATTTCTTGATAACAGACAATTATTATCAATAATTTTTATTAAATCAGTATTTACAACACTTGTGTCTATATCTTTGATATACAAACCACCTATATTATCTGATTTATCACCAAGTATTATCTTTTTATTTGTGAATTCTTCTGGATCTATACCAACACCCAATCTCTTAAATTTCATATTATAGATTTTTACTTTATTATACTTCAACAACTGAAACATATCCTTATCCTCACTTATTATATAAATAACGTTGCATAATTCATTGATATTATACATTTTTGACATTACTGCAATGACATCATCCGCCTCAGCTTGTTCCACTTTGATTACATTTACACCATAATTATTCATTAAATATGGATAGATATTTGAATACACATATTTGAATATACTTCCAATATTGTATTTATTACTTTGATATTTTGTTGTATTATCTCGGTTTTTTTTATACTTTGGCATTTCGTCCATTCTCCATATGTTAGCTCTTGGACAATCCCTAACCAAATATACATTCATATAATTTATTCTAAATCTCTTTATCATCTTCTTCAATGATCTAAAATAATTTTTAGTAAATATATCCAAAAATACTACATCATTTATGTCTTCTGGTAATACTTTTTTATTATATTTACTCTCAAATATTTTTAAAGATGCGTAGAACCTATTATATGTCAGATATGAACTATCAACCAACATAATTGGGGTTTGAGTAAGTACCGTTTCATGGTTTTCAATTATTGATATACCCATTGACTGATATCTACAATGATTTAATTATATATTTTCATAATTAAATCAATTTTATATATACAAATAGTTTTATTGTTTATCATTAAACATTATCTTGATCTTTTATTTGATCTTTTTCTTGATTTTTTCCATTTTTTCTTTTTTGATTTTTTATTTGATTTTTTATTTGATTTTTTCTCTTCTTTTTTATCCAAACAATCGCGTAACATTATCTTTCTTAATTTATTATCTTTAATTTCTTTAATAATTAATGGAGGTATAGATGATACCATTGTAAAATATTCATTTGCAGCAATACTATTTATTATTGTATATATTCCATATTTTGGTTTTTGTTTAATTAAACTAATATAAGATGATCTATCTGGTCTAGCATACGTTTTTATTTCGGGAAAACATGTAGTATATTTACCACCACTTTGTTTAATCAAATTTACGTAATATCCTTGTATAAAAGCATTTATTACATTTAATTCAATTGTTTCTGATATTATTGGCTCTTTAATATTAAATAATGTATTATAACTTCTAGTTGTACTATTTGTACTATTTGTACTATTTTGACTATTCCTTGATATACCTATTAGTCTGCCATATATTCTTTGATATTGCTTGCTCGTAGATTTTACTCTACTTAATATTTTTTCTTTTAAATAATTAGTTTTTGTCCACTCTTTTGCATCACCCACTTTTTCTGATATAATTCTACCTGTTCTTCTATCTATCTTATCATATTTATGTTTAGCATATTCTTTATATATTCTTAATAATGCTATGTGATCTCCATATTTATTCTTCCATTTATGTATTGCCTTCTTTTCTTCCTTCTTTAATTTATCTATTTCTTCTTTTGTTCCCTTTAATCTAGGACTTTCAAATAACATTTCCATCCTATTACCTAATATTTCCATCATAGCTGCTATTATACATACCTCATCTCTGCACTTATAATTATATCCTGCAATTAATGTTCTCGCTAATTCTGGTTTTACTGAAAATTCGGCCATTCCTAATCCAATATCTGTTACTACTGCTTTTTTACTATCATCTTCAAATCTTAATGCATCTAATGCAAATAATCTTGTTAATAATGTCTTAATTGTATCTTCCTTGGGTGCTTCTATAAATTTTTGTAAATAATCACTTAATGGTAACGCTTGATAATTAGTTGTATCTTGGTTAAATCCACCCTTTTGACTTTTTTTACTATACTTAAATGGAATATTAATATGTGATACTAAATCCTTTCTTGATATAAATCCCAATATCTCATCTGAAATATCTTCTATTAATATCGGGGGTTTAGTATAATCTTCCATACCTTTAAACTCATCGGCAGTAAATAGATTATAACATGTACCAGGTGCAGTTCTTCCTGTTCTTCCTCTTCTTTGTTCATGCGATGCCTTGGATATATATCTCTTTTCTAATGCTGTAATATCTGATTTTGAATAATATCTACTTATTAAAGATAAACCACTATCTACTATAAAATCCGTTCCTGGAAATGTCATAGATGATTCTGCGACATCCGTTGAAAATATAACTTTTCTCGTATATGGTCCACTCGGTAATGTTTTATATTTCTCTGCATTTTGATATATTTTTGCTAAATCTTCATTTGTACTTGCTTTAAGTGTATCACAATATATATTTTTATCTAATTCCTTATTAATTCTTCCTAATTTTTCATGTAATAATTGACAACCTTTATTTGAATCACCACCACTTGTAAAAAACACCAATATATCTCCATTTTCGGTTTCCCTTAAAATTTTTACAACTCTATCTACCGCAGTTTCTATATATCTATCATTCATTAATATTCCATTATCATTAAATTGATTTATTGGCTTTTCCAAATAAAATTCTTCTATTGGATGATTCGGAATTTTACCTGCATCTAAAAATCCAAATTTAAATTCAGGTTTTGGGAAATAATCGCTAAATAATTTTGTATTTATTGTTGCACTCATTATTATTAATTTAAAATTTGGACGTTTTTTTAATAAATCTTTTAATAATACTAATAATAAATCTATTCTTACATTCCTCTCATGTGCTTCATCAATAATTACAGCATCAAATTCACTTAATAATGGATCACCTTTTAATTTAGCAACAATTAATCCATCAGTGCAAAATACTAATTTACTTTTTTTAGAATAATGTTTAGGATTTGAATTTCTATACTTAACTCCAACTTCCTCACCAAATCTTACATCTAATAGTTTTGCTGCAAATTGTGCATTTGATAAACTTGGCTTTGTTTTAGGATTTGTAACTGCTATCTTACCCTGATAATTTAATGTATGTAATAAAAATTTTGGTGTTAATACAGTTTTACCACTTCCTGTTCCTGATACAATCAATACTACTTGATTTTCATGCAATACCTTTATTGCCTCTTCCCTTTTTTCATACATAGGATATTTTCTCCATATTTCACTCCAATCTTTATATGTTTTACCCCCATCTTCATCTGAGGTATATAAATTCTCATATGGTTCACTAGTAAGTGGATTTAATTCTAATCCATCTGGATCTAATATACCAATTGGTTTTAATAAATCTTTTGGATCAACATAGATGTTTCTTATCTTATTTATATTATTATTATTTTGTCTATTATTTATTGTTTCTATTTTATTATTCAATTGATTAATACTATTTGATACATCTTTATTTATTTCATTTAATTGAATATTTATTTCTATATTATTTATGTTATCCTTTATATTCTTAATAATATTTTTATTATCTAAATCCGATGACATATTATATTAACTACATATATTTAAAAAATAGACTTTATATTTATGTTATATGTATTTAAACTCAAAACTTAATAATTTGGAAACAATTTGTATTAATTTACAAAACAGACCAGACAAAAGAAAATGGATGCAAAAGCAATGTAAACGACGCAATATTAATATCAAATTCTTTATTGCTAAATTACATTCAGATCCAAAAAGAGGTTGTCTTGAATCTCATTTAACTGTTATTAAAGATGCAATTAAAAAAAATGTAAAATATCTTTTTGTTCTAGAAGATGACGCTAAATTTTTAGAAAGTCCTAATAAAACTAAGCTACCACCTGATGACTGGGATATGTTATATCTTGGCGGAACTGTTAGATCTAGATTCGGCAGTATTGAAGATGATTGGGTTAGAATGGCTTGTTGGACTACACATGCTTATATTATTAACTTAACTAATAAAAAATTAGTAAATGATATTCTAAATGCAGCTAATTATAAAAAAGAGATTGATAACTTTTATATTGAAAAAATTCATTCAAAATATAAATGTTATATGCATAATCCAATGACTATAGTTCAAAAAGAAGGATACAGTGATATTGAAAAAGCTGATGTTAATTATGATTTTATGC
>Ga0233412_10000356_pt1 | contig 26877 bp, 23 predicted proteins | sample Na_anoxic_4_MG_FD_180667 | JGI IMG/M metagenome (GOLD analysis project Ga0233412, IMG submission 180667) | Seawater microbial communities from Saanich Inlet, British Columbia, Canada - Na_anoxic_4_MG | ecosystem: Environmental > Aquatic > Marine > Inlet | place: Canada: British Columbia...
GAAAAATGTACGCAAATAATTGACGCAAACCTGCCACTTTGGTATGGCTGTCGTTAAGGAATTGGATAGGGTGTTAAGTGGTAAAGTTATTTCCAGAACAGGTGGCAGTTTTCACCGGAATATGGATTTTAATTAATGACTTGTCAGGACATTAATATCCTGAATCAAATAATCATTAAAAAAAGCATCAGACCAAAGATCCAACTCATCCTTTTGTCTTGAGTTTTTTAAAAATGGCTCAACATCTCTTTTTGCCAGGGAAAAATCAATCTCCTTTATCTTTTCAGATAACAATTCGACAACTTTTTCTTTATCCAATACCTCTGACAAACCAAAGTGGCCTGTTTGTACCATTTTATTCTTAAGATAATGTAACTCACATGGAATATTATTCTTCACAAACCAGATTAAATCATACCAGTCTCGGCCTTTAATGTTGGTTCTTACGGTACGGCATAATAAAGCATGCATTTTGCCTGCAAACAAACTCGGCAATGTCATGGTTTTAATGGTAAATGGAATTGGGTGGAGATGATATTTGAGGTCACTTGTAAACCCGATGGCCGGTTCCTGATCAATTTCTAAATTTATCTTCATCGCAGCATTTTTATGGGTCCTTAAATTTGAATCAATTTTTAATAAATGGACCAATGTATTTGCTTTGATGAAAGCGGAATCGATCGTGCTTTTATTTTTTTTGTCTTTTTCTTCTGCAGAAACCTCAAAACCCCATAGTTCCAATTCTGATTTTACTGCATCGATGTATTTTTTAATATCGAAAGTGTTTCCAGATTGAATTAATGAAAAATCCAAATCCTCAGAAAAACGGTCCAGCTTATATAAAATTCGCAATGCGCTCCCACCGTAGAAAACAGCCCTTTCATAAAATTTTGACCGCCATAGACCGAGTAGAACGATTTCCTGTATGATTTCTTTAAGTGCATTCTCATGATCATGAACCGTATGCAATTCATACCTGCCTAACATTTGTTCAATTTTGTCATCAAACATAAGCTTCCTTTAAACAACTGAACAGCAGTTTGATACTTTGCCTCCGATATCCGGTCTTGATCTCTTCTATTAAAGACAAATCAAAATTTTGGATAAAACTGTCATCCAATCGCATTAACCCTATGAATTCCTTCATTTCCTTTTTCGTTGAAATATGAGTTTGCATAGCTGCCATGTCACACAGCGCCTTTTCAGGGGAAGCAATTAGGAATCTTTTTTGATCTCCAGTATCTTCAAGACGAACCCCAATATTGAATACTTTTTTAGGACAATACAAATAAGAAAATCTGCCAACCGGAGTTTCAAACTGCTTCTTTCGTTTCATAGTCATGCTGATAGTTAATTCAACACGTTCAGGTATCATGTTCCAAAAAGCCATCGCGGTTTGAGCGGTGATGTAAGACGGCCCATAGATCAGATTAGCCAAGACAAACTTGTTGTAAGGCTTATTATATACGTTACCCAACACATAAAGGCCTTTTTTAATCCTAACGATATCCCTTTCCTTAAGGAGTCCCCTGATCTTGTCTCTTGGCTTTTTGTAATCCTTTAAAGCGTGCAGCAGTAAATTGTAATCAAACTCTGCGGGAAACTGAATTAAATTTTTCATAAATTATAACCACTATGTCTAATAAATTGGACTTACTGGCTAAAAATTAATTTATCTACTATGAATTGTCAAGAATTTAAAATCTCAGAAACGGGTAGATGATTAACCAGAAGAAGTATTTATATCAAGAAAACGTGCAGCACCTGCGTCTGTTGCGAAATATTTTTATTCCATTAGTGTCTCGATGGTCCCGGATGGTCACATTCAGACATCGCACCATTGTCGAGCTATTTCTGTATAAGCCCCAGTTGCATCTTCTATTCTTGAAATAAAACAAAATTCATCTGTCTTGTGAGCCATTGCGGCTTTCCCCGGACCCAAAATTACAGTTGGGGGATTCCCAAAAGCCGGTGTAAGAACTGATCCATCCGTAAAATAGGTGGCCCCGCATGGTACAGGACGTTCTTCGAAGTTCTCCATGATATCAAAGACTTGGCGGATCCATTCATGTTGTGGATCAGTTGAAATTCCATCAACGTCTACTATACGGTTAAATTCAACTTTATCTTCGAGATAGGATTGCAATTCTTTGAAAACATTCTCATGGCACTGCCCGGGAACAGTTCGGATATCAATGCCAATGGTCGTTTTGTCCGGTACGGAATTAATATTCATACCTCCTGAAATTGTCCCAACATTAAGAGTTGGAGGTCCTAACAGGGGATGTGGGGGGATGCTAAACTGAAACTTCTCAAGCTTGTCTACAATTCGTGCCGCTGCATAAATCGCATTAGTCCCTTGATCCGGCATTGAGCCATGCGCAGTGACGCCGGTTGTACAGGCTTCAAGCCAAAGAGCCCCTTTATGTCCAACTAAAGGACGATTTGAAGTTGGCTCACCAACAACAATTGCACCCGCCTTTCCCAGTACATTACCCAATTCAGCTAAGTAATGAGCTCCTTGGCAGGCAGTTTCTTCACCGGCAGTAATGACCAGAGTTATCCCTGATTTTCTGCTTTGGATCTTGGCTGCTTCCAATGCTGCAAGAACCATCGCAGCTATCCCACTCTTCATATCAGTAGAACCTCTTCCATATAGTTTGTTGCCGTCAATCTCGCCGCCAAATGGATCTTTCTGCCACTTCACAGTCCCGAGAGGTACAGTATCAATGTGGCCTGTGAAACAAATTGGTGGTTTGTCAGTACTTCCTTCCAATCTCGCAACCAGGCTTGTCCGACCCTTCGAGAATTCATGGTAAGTAGTTTTGAATCCTCCATCTTCAAGTAATTTTCCAATAAATCTTGCGCAATCGTTTTCCTGTCCAGGCGGATTAATTGTGTTGAAGGAGAGCAATTTTATAGTGAGAGAAAGAGCGTCTCCATTTATTTTCATAATGACCTTCCCTTTTTCTGTTACCCGAATGACCGAGTTAACCCTAACGTTGCAAAAGTCGAGGATGCTGCAGCTCTTAGGCGTCAAGGGTGAAGCTGTAGTACTTTACCGCAAACCATTGACAACAACAGAGATGTGGTGTCCTCGGCTTTCCCATCGGGTAAATAACATGGCTGGTTTTCGTTGTTTTAAGGATGTCACCTGGAGTGTATTCCAGCTACTGCGTAAAAAAGGTTGAAAAAGTCAATAATACCAGTCGTTAAGCCCACTTTGCCATGTTATTTATGCAACGATAGGGTTAACCAGCCCGCCTACCAGTTTGGCAACCAATTTTGAGCGTGGCACAATGTTGGGGTAAACTCGAAAAAAGTGCATGCTCGCGGGCCTGATTGAACAGTATATTATATGATTACGGGCACATGAGGTTATTGTTGCCTTTGCTTTTTAGTCGTTTATCTTGCTATCCAGTTTTCAACTTCCAATGATTTTACTCGTTTGAATTCTTTTTCATTATTTGTAATCAAGGTTAAATTCTCACTTAACGCATGTGCTGCAATCAACATATCTAAAGGCCCTATTACATTCCCTCGCTTTTCTAATTGAGAACGTATTTCCCCATAGTGATTCGCTGCACTTTCATCGTATGAAATGATTTCAAATGGGCTCAGGAATTCATCTATCCTTTTTAAGTTTTTTTTGATTTGTCTACTTTTACATGCACCATACCGCAATTCCGACACAGTTATTGATGATATGCAAATATTTCCAACACCTATTTCTCTAAATTTCTGAATGACCTCTGGCGGATGATCATTCATGATGTGTATACAAATATTGGTATCAATCAAAAACATCATTTAATCCTTCTCTGTGTTGTTGGAATTTAGGCTGATTCCGATCTTCCATAAATGGTGAATCATATTTTTGCAGATTTCTTTCCCAAGCGTCCCATATTGTCTGATCTTTAGGTAACAGAAGAACCCCTTCAGATACTTTTTTTACATATACTTCTTTACCTTCAAATCTGTATGATTTTGGTAAGCGTACAGCCTGACTTCGTCCGTTGATAAAAAGCTTAGCAGTGTCCATCTTCTCCTCCAAAGTAAAGTTACACAATCTATATTAATAGATATAGATCCATTTTTGCTTCATGTCAAGGTATATACCTGCTGAAATATATTTTCACACATAACAGTTACAATAAAGGAAAAAGGAAATATAAAAAAAGGACATTAGTAATCCTTGGGTCGTTCCTTGACATGAGACGGGGTTTCAAAGGCCTCTGTCAAGGCGTGGACGGCACTATTCAGATGCTGCCCTTCCACAACGCAGGATACGCTGGAGATTGATGTGCTAATGGCGAGAGAACTGATTCCCTGCGATGCAATGGATGAGAACATAAGGCCGTGAACATGGGGCTTCTCTCGCAAGTGCGGACCGAAGACTGTAATTACACCCACGTCAGGGGTGTAAGAAACGACTTTGGCATCGATGTTAGGCTTTATTTCGTCCAAAACAGTCATGGCATGATCCAGGTCTTTCTGGTCGATGATCATGGCGAAGTTACCGCATTCATCAAGGTCGAAACTCTCTACGAGGAGTTCGATGTTGATACTGTTGTCTCCCAGGGTTTTCAATACGGTGGCTGCAACGCTGGCGTGATCTGGTACTGACATAATATTTATTAGTGCACGACCGTCGCTCTGCATGATACCGCCGATTTTGACCTTCTCCATAGATTTACTCCCAGCATTCAAGATTAATCCCAGCTTCTTCTGTCTTCTATTTTTTTGTGGAGATCGGGAATGGTACCCCGCGGGATGATCTGAACGACACCTTTGACTGTCAATAAATCTTTTATGTCACGTTCAATACGTCCGCAAAGAATTTCAGGTCGGGGTGTTTCTTCTTTCAATTCAATGAAAAATGTCATGATATCTTTGTGCTCTTCCCGGGTAATTACTACCTGATATCTAAAAACTTCAAGGTGCCGGGAAATAATTTCATCCGCCTGCCAGGGATGTACAAATGTCCCTCTTACTTTTGAGGCCTGGTCAATTCTTCCAAGGATTTTCTTCAACATAGGCCCGGACCGTCCGCAGGGACACGATTCCTGGATAAACATGGAAAGATCTCCGGTGCCCATTCTTATCATGGGATATGAAGTATTGAAATTAGTGACTACGATTTCGCCTGCTGCCCCGGGCTCTACTTGTCTGCCGGTATGGGGATCTACAACTTCAACCAAAATATTGCCGGATAAATGCAGACCTGTTCTTTCATGGCACTCATAACCGACGCAGCCTAAAAATGCAGTGCCGTACATCTCCCTGACGCTCATTTCCAACTTATTCTCTATACGAGTGCGCAGGGATTCAGAAAGCATCTCTGCACTTACGAGTGCAGTTTTAAGATAAATATCTTTTTTTAAATCGAGTCCCATTGCCTCAGCACGCTGGGATAGGGTCATAATGAAGCTTGGTGTTCCTATGAAACCATTGACCCTGAGCATTTGCATAATCTTGACCTGCATCAGTGTGTTGCCTGTTCCTGTGGGGATTACGGTTGCCCCGATCATATTTGCAGACTCATCAAGCATAAAGGCAATTGGCCACATATGGTAATTAAAGGTATTGATTATGCGGTCTCCTGCCTTAAAACCTGCTCCGCAAAGCGCTTCAGCCCATGAAGTGTCTTGGTATTCCCGTTCTCCCGGCTGCCAGATAAGCCCTGGATTGATGTAAATTCGCCTGATTTCTGCGGGGTCAAAAGTGTCAAATCCTCCAAAAGGAACATCTTTTTTCTGTCGTTCTACTAAATCGTTAATATGGAGGACAGGTAACTTTTCCAAATCTTCAAGTCCATGGATATCCGACAGTTCCACATCGGCTGAACTGAAGATTTCCTTATATGCTTTTGAGTGTTTGTATGCATACTGAAAGGCCTTTAGAAATCTTGTGTTCAATTCAGACTTTCGCTTTTCCCAATCCATGGTTTCATGCTTTTTATTAAAAAAGAGGCTCTCTTTTGGCAGATTACTCATTGTTTCTCCTGTTACTATAAGGTTGGTATGAGTAGTTATTTTTTAATGACTGAAGGGACTTCAAAGCATTCTTGAATGATCTGAATTGCTGATTGGATTTGATCGGATGGCAAGACTCCTGTAATGGATGCAATTGAACAGCTTAAGGCCGAAAGTTCGAGCTTGGCGCTTACAAAGGCATTGAGTAGATCGCTCACAATACCATAACGATCACCAAAATGAGGGCCATTCATCGAAAAGTAGGCGACATTGGATACCTCGACAGTGACATCTTCGGGAAGTAATTTACGGACTATGTCTGCATAATTGAATTTTTTGGTTTGAGGAAGACAAAAAAATAAATCAGTCTTTCCCATTTCATGAGACAGGCCCGATATAAGAAAGGATAGAAGCAGTCCCATCTGAGCAAAGTCTTTGAATGCAGTACCCATTTTTGCAAGGTCAAGACTCCTCAATTTCACATGAAGGAGATCCTGTTGTTCCTGCCACTCTAAGGCATAGACTTTGTGTTTCTTTTCCTGGTAGGAAGCAATTACCTCTTTATATAGCTTTTCTTTTCCTTTTTGTGCTGCTTTCCAATCAGAAGGAGTTCGGTAAGCGCTGAAGGCAAAGGGGTCAAACAGGGCAGTGCTGGCCTTATTAATGAGATCTTCTTTTAAAACGATTGAAATGGCCGAAGGAGAATTAGCCAGGGTCATTGGTTTAATGTCTTCTTTACCAAATACTTCAAGAAGGTTTCCAATGATTTCAGGGTTGCTTTTGTGTGGAAAGATGGACAGGATCGCGGTTCTATCTGTTGAATAATATTTCTTTTCAAAATTGTCTTTCAGCAGTTGAAAAATCGTTTGCGCGTTATTCGAATCAACAACAATGTTTAGCCCCAAACCCGAGCCCTCATTCTTAAAGGTCAGGAAAGGGAGATTAATTTTTTCCTTTGCAATCAGGCGGAATAATTCCGGTGAAAACTCATGATCTAATTTAGATTGGTTTAACGAAATCCATTCCACCTCTTTCAAGATCTTAAAAGCACCAAGTCTTGTTTGAGGAGTCATTAGTCATTACTCAATATCAAAACAGGCCGCTTACTACTTCCCATAATCCTTCGGTATCTATCGGTTTGGGAATATAGTCATCTGCCTCAGTGGACATTCCATCAGCATGGGAGTAAGTGGTTGTCGGCACGGCTTCGCCTACGGCCGTAAGCAGGACAACAGGGATATCACTGGTTGCTTCATTTGCCTTTAATTCTGCACAAAGGATGTAACCATCCTTTCGAGGCATCATGATATCAAGGATGACAAGGTCTGGGCGACGCTCTTTGATTGATTCTTCTCCCTCAATACCATCGTAGGCACGGCCCACCTCACATCCTTTGCTTTCCAGCATCATAGCAACAGTTTCCACCAGATCCGGATCATCGTCTACTACCAAGATGTATTTCCCTGACATGCTGACACCTCCTTGTTTTTTGTCATTCTCAATTAAATTTATGCTGCAGACACTATTTATCTAATTCGGGCCTCGGATAGAGGCCGCTTCGTTCTACAATTTCCGGAACCTTTTCTTCCCATTCGATGGCCATTATATGAAAACCTCGAACGCCTTCACACTCCTTGAGTCGCTGAATGGATTCCACACAAATATTGATTCCTTCATCAGGCTGCCTTTCTTTGGGTACTCCACTAAGTCGTTTGACTACCTCATCAGGCACATCCATGCCGGGAACGCGATTTTTCATGTATTTTGCCATCCCTGCTGATTTGAAGGGCGTCACACCAGCCATGATATAGACCTTATTGATGAGGCCCCGATCGCGGGCCTGTTTCATCCAGAGTTCGAATTTATCCAAATTGTATATACATTGGCTCTGGATGAACTCTACCCCGGCTGCGATCTTTTTTGCAAGGCGGGGTACTCGTATTTCAAAAGGATCGGCAAAAGGATTTGCCGCCGCACCAACAAACATCTGTGGAGGCTGCTTTATTTCATCTCCACCAAGGAATTTTCCTTCATCTCTCATGAGTCTTACAGTCTGAATCAATTGCATGGAATCGATATCAAAGACATTTTGACCCTGGGGGCAGTCGCCGAACTGCTGATGATCACCGGAGAGGCAGAGGATATTGTTGATACCAAAGGATGCCGCGCCAAGTATGTCACTCTGCAATGCTATTCGGTTCCTGTCCCGGACAACCATTTGCAGAGTTGGTTCAATCCCCATTAATTTGAGATGGATACAAGCAGCCAGACTGCATAGTCGGGTGACTGAGGTTTGATTATCAGTAATGTTGATGGCATCCACATGATCTTTGATCAACTCAGCTTTTTTAGTTATAGCCTCGGGGTCGGTTCCCCTCGGAGGACCACATTCGGAGGTTACTGCGAGATTCCCTGACGCTAATATCTTTTCCAGCTTACTGTGTGTCTTTGTGTTCATATCTTTACGTCCTCCCTCACTACTTTTCGGGGTCCCCCGGCCCTCTCCGTTGACCAGTCTTTGATGGGTATAATTTCTTCGTAATCACCCATTCTGCCCAGCTCGTCGAGGCGATCAATAATCAGCTGCCAGGCACAATCGAGATCTTTGCTTATTTCACATTTTCCCTGCGTGGAGCCACCGCATGGTCCGTTCAGCAGTCTTTTAGCGCACCTTGAAATTGGACAGATTCCCGCGGTTTTTCCCAGCATGCACTGCCCGCATCCCTGGCAACGCTCGCTCCATACACCGCGTTCCTCCGACACTCCCATAAAACATGTGTTTACTCCTGGAAACACGGGTGTACGGAGGTATTTTTCGGCCGTAAACTGCACGCCGACGCCACACGCGAGGGATATCACCGCATCATATTGGTCAATGACATTCCTTATCTCTTCCAGGTATTCATGGTCACATTGTCGTTCTAAGGTGATCTCATCGATTGTTAAATCCTTCCCCTGGTTCATGAAATACATTCGAAGGGTAGAAGCCAGAACGGCTACCTCTTTTTTGCCACCCGCCTCACAAACCGTCACACATTCATTACATCCTGTGATGAGGATTTTATTAAACTCCTTTACTTCTTCGGCAATTTCTTCGATCGGTTTTTTCTCGGCAACAATCATACCGTCAATCCTCCTGTCCTCAATTCATCAATCCTTATTATGCGGCTTTCTTTTTCATCGCCAGCCTGATTGGGTTCGGGCCCATCTCTTTTATCTTTTCAGTCATCTCAGTGGCAACCTGGGCAAACAGGGGGGCCTCACTTGATGACAGATTATACATCTGAATTCTTTCTCCCCCGATCCCGATACTCTCCAGAATCTCCTGGGCCTGCTCTACTCTTTTGCGGGCACTGATATTGCCACTGATAAACTGACAAGCCCCCTCCAGGCAGCCCACTACATATACGCCGTCGGCTCCTTTTTCCATTGCCCTGAGTAGATGAATGAGATCAACTTTCCCCGTACAGGGGATCTTGACTATTTTAATGTTGCTGGGATAGTGAAGGCGCATTGAACCTGCCAGGTCCGCGGCGGTATATCCTCAAGCTTGACAACAAAATGCAATAATAATCGGTTCAAATATTTCCATTACAGGACTCCCTCCAGCAAGGCATCTACTTTGCTTATTATCTGGTCATCTGCATACCAGTTGAGCTCAATGACTTTTGCCGGACACTCTGCTGCGCACACGCCGCAACCGTGACAGAGGGCCGGATCGATTTCACTTACCCCATCCTTGTTGATTCTGGGAACGTCATAAGGGCATGAGCGTACACATATCAGGCATGAGGCGCATTTCTCTTGATTCACTGTGGCAGTTACTGCGGACAGGGCAATCTCCGACTGGGAAAGAAAGGTCGAAGCGCGTGATGCAGCAGCCAGGGCTTGGGATATGGATTCAGAGATGAGCTTTGGTCCATGTGCCGTGCCGCAGACAAAAATGGCGTCACCGGGCATATCTACCGGTCTTAGTTTGACATGGGCTTCCATGAAATATCCATCCTGATTCCGAGCCACCTTAAGAATAGAGGACAGCTCTTCCGTATCTTTTGCCCTCATGCCGGCGCTGAGGGCGACCATATCAGCAGATATTTTAGTGTTCCTTTGGAGGACATGATCCTCGAAACTCACCATGAGGCCTTGCTCAGTGGATTCCACCTGAGGGGGATGGTCGCGGTCAAAACGGAAAAAAAGAACCCCTTGCCGCCTGGCCTGTCGATAATATTCCTCCATCAGCCCATATGTGCGGATATCCCTATAGAGGATAATTACATTTGTCTCCGGGTTGAGTTTTTTGATGTGAAGGGCGTTTTTAACTGCACTCTGGCAACATACACGGGAGCAATTTGAAAAGTCCTCATTCCTGGATCCGACGCACTGGATCATGACCACATTCTGAAGATTGTTGGCACCTTTCTCCTCCAGGATTTTACCAAGCTCGACCTGAGTTATGACTCTGTCATCTTCCCCGTTCATGAATTCGGTTGGAGTGTATTCATGAGCCCCTGTAGCGAGGATAACCACGCCGTGGTCGATTTCCCTTTCATACATTCCCGGGCCTACCATGACTTCAGTGGTGAAATTTCCTTTGAATCCGCTGAACCCTACGATCAGTGACTCGGTCAATACCTGGATTTTTTCATGATGACTAACCCTCTCTGTCAGTTCAAAAAGGTATTCCTGGATATCTGCGCCATCAATGGTGTGGGTCAGTTCTCTGGCAAAACCTCCCAATTGGGGCTCTTTCTCCACAATTGCCACTTCAAATCCCTGATCTGCCAGGCCAAGTGCTGCACTCATTCCGGCCACACCACCACCGATCACAAGGGCTCGCTTGTTGATTGAGATGGTTTTTGCCTTAAGGGGTTCCAGCAGCGCTGACCTTGCTACGGCCATCCTGACAAGATCTTTAGCCTTGTCTGTTGCTGATGCGGGATCATCGCCATGTACCCACGAATTTTGGTTTCTGATATTGGCCATCTCAAAGAGATATTTGTTAAGGCCGCAGTCTTGGAGGGTTTCTTGAAACAGGGCCTCATGGGTGGTTGGAGAACAGGCGGCCACCACTACCCGGTTAACATCCTGTTCCATGATTACTTCTTTCATGATTTCCTGTGTATCTTGAGAACAGGTAAAAAGGTTTTGATTCACATGGACGACATGGGAAAGGGTAGAAGCGTATTCTGCGAGTGCAGGGACATCCACTACACCACCAATATTAATCCCGCAATTGCAGACAAAAACCCCGATTCTGGGTTCTTCGTCTGAGATGTCTTTTTCCGCCGGGATCTCCTTGCTCCTGGTTTCGGTCCCTCGAGCATCAGAGAGATCCATGCCCGCTGCGCAGGCCGCCGCACTGGCCTCCATGACTGACTGGGGGATATCTTTCGGCCCCTGGAAAGCGCCGCACACATAAATACCTTCCTTTGATGTGTTTACAGGATGAAAGGTATCGGTTTTGCAAAAATTATCCCCGGTAAGATCCAGTTCCAGGGTTTTGGCCAGTTCTACTACCTCCGGAGCCGTTTCCATCCCCACTGAAAGGACTACCATATCAAAGATTTCTTCTTTGAAGTCTCCATCCTCGGTGGCATATTTCAGTAACACATCATCACTTCCCTTGATAGGATCGATGGTGTGGATCCTGGAACGAACAAAACGAACCTCGTGCTTTTCTTTGGCATTATCATAGTATCTTTCAAAATCCTTGCCATGGGTACGCATGTCCATGTAAAAAATGGCACAGTCCAGATCGGATCCCGCATGTTCCTTCGCAATAACCGCACCCTTTACGGCATACATGCAGCAGACGGAGGAACAGTAGCTGTGATCACACCTGTTGATGTCCCTTGATCCAACGCATTGCAGCCATGCGATTTTTTTCGGTTCTTTATTATCCGAGGGTCTTAAAAGATGGCCGAGGGTCGGGCCGGATGCGCTCAAGATTCGTTCAAATTCCAGACTTGTTAATACATTCTTATGGCTTCGGTGATGATAAAAGTCTTCATAACTATCAGGATCAAATACATCGTTGCCCGGACAGAGAATAACAGAGCCAATCTCTATTTCCCGTTCTACGGGTTTCTGGTTATGGTTCACGGCCTCGGCCATGCATGCACCCACACACTCGTAGCACTCGCAGCAGTACCCGCAGTTCAGGCAACGATCCGCTTCTTCCTTTCCTGTATCCTCTTCATATCCTAATTCCACTTCATTGAAGTTGCCCTCCCTGTTTTTCATGGGAAGTTCAGGCATTTTTGCCCTGGCCTTGCTTTCCTGATTTTCAGGGATCGGCCTGTAAACCGGATCTTCGGTAGTAATGGGCTCCCGTCCTTGTGCCATGTCCTTTCCGTCTAAATACCGCAGAATGGACTCGGCCGCCTCTCTGCCTGCTGCAATGGCACCGATGGCCACCCACGGTCCGGTCTGCAGATCCCCTCCGGCAAAGACCCCGTCGCGGCCCGTGGCATAAGTTACGGGATCAACCTCAGTTGTCCCCCAGCGGGAAAAATTCAGGCCGTCCACTTGCTCAAGGGACGATAGATAAGGCCTCTGGCCAATGGCCGGTATGAGCTGATCGATGTCAACATCGTATTCACTTCCGGGAATCGGGACCGGTCTTTTCCTGCCGGACGAATCCGGCTCGCCTAATTCCATCCGGATACACTGGAGCCCCACAACCTTGCCATCCTGAACCATTACTTCCTGAGGCGCGGACAGGTAAGTAATCTTTACTCCTTCCGCCTCTGCAGCCTGGATCTCCTCTTCCCAAGCGGGCATTTCCGTTCGGGTACGGCGGTAAATGATGCTGACTTCCCTGGCACCCAGCCGGACAGCCGAGCGGGACACATCAATGGCCACATTTCCGCCTCCTATAATGGTCACCTTTTTGCCCACTTCTGTCTTGCCGGTCAGGTTCATTTCTCTCAAGAAATCAACCCCCTGTCGAACTCCATTGGCCTTCTCTCCGGGGACACCCAAATCGATCCCCTTGTGGGCACCGAGTGCTAAGTAGACAGCCTTATAACCATTGTTTAAAAGATCATCCACGGTTAGATCCGGACCGAGCGGCGTATTGGTTTTGATCTCTACTCCAAGATTGGTGATCAGTTCAATTTCTTGATCCAGGATCTCGGGCGGAAGACGATGATCGGGAATACCAACACGGAGCATACCACCAGCCACTGGCAGGGCCTCAAAAATGGTGGACAGGACCCCTTTTCGCGCTAAATGATAGGCCGCTGAGAGCCCTGCAGGTCCGGAACCGATGATGGCCACCTTCTCATCTCTTGGTGGTAGGCATTCTATCTTGATATCTCTAGGATCAAATTGATCTGCGGCTAATCGCTTGAGATCGCGAATGGCCACCGGATCATCAACCTCGCATCGCCTGCAGGCATCTTCACAACCGTGCGGGCAGATCCGCCCCAGTACCCCGGGCAGGGGCAGGTCTTCCATGATGATCTTTAAGGCTTCTTTATATTTTCCCTGCCCAACCATCTGCACATACCCTTGAACATTCAGGCCCGCGGGGCATGCCAGGCGACAGGGGGCCTTGTCCGCCTTCTGGATGCCAAAGGCACCTGGCATGGCCTGGGGATAGAGCTTGAATATCGCCTTTTTCGTGGAGAGATTTTCGTCATATTCGTTATCGCATTCAACGGGACATACCTTTTCGCATTCTCCACAACCCGTACACTTGGAAAGATCTACATAACGTGGTCTTTGTAAAATATGGGCCGTGAATTTTTTTGCTTCTCCCTGAAGTTCAAGGAGTTCTGCGTTGGTAATAAGCTCGATATTAAGGTGCCGGCCGACCTCGACCAGTTTAGGTGAAATCACTCACATTGCACAATCATTGGTGGGAAACGTCTTATCTAACTGAGACATTATTCCACCGATAGCTGATGATTTCTCGATTAGATAGACATAATATCCCGAGTTGGCAAGATCTAAGGCGGATTGCATTCCGGCAATCCCGCCGCCTACCACTAATACGGAACCGGACAATTGACTGGATTTCTTATTGGGCATCGTCTATTTCCTTCCTATGGAGGTTGCCTGAGAATGAGATATTTTTCCAAGATCAAGCCTCCGGCCCCGCTTCCAGCCCAGCTTCCAGCCAGTAGGGCTTACAGGTCGGAGGGTAGGGCTTACAGGCCCGAGGGTAGATCCTGCGGCTCAGAGGGAAGATAGCCATTCTCGGACAGCCTCTTATATTTTTGCTTCGTCTAGGATCTGTGGCAGCCTGTCTTCCCAGCCCATAGTAGATACTAACACTCCTGCCATTCCCAATTCTTTCATACGGGATATTATTTCTCCTGCAATTCTGATACACTCTTTTGTTTTGTCAGGAGCTTTTTGGATATCTCTGATCATCTCAGGCGGAATAGAGATACCCTTTACATTCCGATCAATATACCGTGCCATTCCTGCGGATTTGAGAAGCAGAATTGTGGGAATCACCGCAATTTTGCTGGTATCTACCCGCTTCACAAACTGCTGAAAACGGCGGAGGTCAAATATTGGATTGGTGATGATGAATTCAACCCCGCACTCTATCTTCTTATTAAGGTTTTCCAACTCTATGTCCAAGAGCCCTCCGGCAGCACCTGTGTCTACGGTGGTGCCTATACAAAACTGTGGTGTTCCCCTCAGTTCAATGCCCGCCAGATCTTTGCCCTTTTCGAGTTTTTGAAGGGTCTTAATAAGTTCTATCAAGTCAAGGTCATTTACTGCCCTTGCCTGAGGATGGTCTCCATAGTGGATCTCTTCTCCGGCTACAGCCATGATGTTTTTTATGCCCAATGCTCCTGCTGCCAGGATATCGGCTTGAAGGGCTAAACGGTTTCTGTCCCGGCAACAGACCTGAAGGACTGTTTCAAGGCCTTCCCTTTGAAAAAAGGCGCAACCTCCGAGAGAACTGGCCTTCAACACTGCATTAGCCATTTCAGATACCACAAAGGCATCCACCCGACCTCTTGCCAGGTTGGCATTTTTTAAAAGAGATGAAAAATCAACTCCTTTGGGGGGCTCAAATTGACTCAATACAACAAATTTTCCAGACCTGATTTTTTTCTGTAACGGCATACTATTAACCTCCAATGTAGTGAGGGTAAAGCGCATTGCACTATTTTTTTACACTAATCATTTCTATTTGGCAAGAGATAGAGCATAAAGTTAAAGTGCCAAAAGTGAGCTGAAATGAGGGGGTTCTTCTCTGTTTGTGTGCGGCAGTCTACGGCCATTCATTTCATTTTGCCTGACGCCCTTCTATAACCGGTAATAAGATTCTGAATGTCGTGCCTTTACCCGGAACACTTTCGACATCAATAGTTCCCCGATGTGCTTCAACAACACCTTTTACAATGGCAAGGCCCAAGCCTGTACCCATAACCTGGCGGGTTTTTGGGCTTTTTACACGGTAAAACTTATCAAAAATCTTTGGAAGTTCTTCAGGAGAAATTCCGACTCCTGTATCAATGATCCTGATTTCCAGATATTCTTCAAAACCCTTGACTGAAACCTTTACATTACCACCGTCAGGGGAATAGTTGATTGCATTGGTTATTAAGTTGTTGAAAATCTCTTCAATATTTTTAGGATCGGCCATAATTGGCTTCAGGTCCTGGCAGGAATAAGAAAGCGTAATGCCCTGTCCCTTGGCCCTGGATTCCATTAGTGATATAATGTCACATATCACTTGTCCTATATCAATAGAAACCTGATGCTGAATTGCTTTTCCCGCCTCAATCTTTGCGATATCAAGAAGGTCGCTTATCAACTCGAGCAGTGAGTCAATCTTTTTCAGTCCTTTTTCCAGAAAAGCCTGCTGTTTTTCCCGGAGTGGGCCGGCCAATCCTTCGACCAACACGCTATTCTGTTGCCTGATGGATACAAGAGGACTGCGAAGTTCATGGGCAACCATATTAACAAAGTCAGATTTCATTTCATCAAGATGCTTGAAACCAGTGATGTCTTCAAGAACGGTTACACTTCCGACTATGCTGTTGTCCGGTCCAAGTGCAGGGGCTGAAATGGCCCGCAGAATGTTCTTGCCGGTATTTATTTCCCGGGAGATAAATTCGTTTTCAGAGGTTTCATTTGACTGAATCTTTTTAAGAGTTGCTATAAAATCTTTGTTATTTATAATGTTTTTCAGGGGAATTGGGTTTTCTATGGTTTCCGATATTTCCATGAGCCTCATCAGTGCAGGGTTATGGAGGACTATTTCCTGATTACGATTCGTCACCATCACGCCGTTCGCCAAACAGTTGATAATAGTTTTCAGTCGACTTTTTTCTAAGTTTAAATCATAAAGATTTTGTATATTCTCCTCTTCAAATTGACTTGCCTTTTGCTCAAGACGTCTTTTTTCAGCGGCCCTTTTAATAGTTAAAATAAATTCGTCTATCTGGAAGGGTTTGGTAATAAAATCATAGGCGCCTTTTTTCATGCATTCAACTGCTGTATCAACGGTTCCGTGGCCGGTAATAATGATCACCGGGATGTCCGGATATCGATCATGGGATTTCTCAAGGACCTCTTCTCCGTTCATTACCGGCATTTTAAGGTCAAGAAGAATGATATCCACAGGTTTTTTTTTCAACATATCCAGGGCCTGCTGACCATTTTCTGCGGTGAAAACATCATATCCCTTGCCGGTCAACACCCTGTGACATCCGTCCCTAATAGCTTTCTCGTCATCTACGACCAGAATTTTTATCGCTTTATTCATCATTCACCCATACCGATAAAAACAGGTTCCCCAACTGATTGTTCAGTAATTTCAAGAGGCAGTTTAATAATAAAAGTTGTTCCTCCCTCAGGAGGGCATTCAAAGGCAAGATCCCCTCCGTGAAGCTTAATAATATTCTGGGAGATATTTAACCCAAGGCCTGTTCCTTTTCCAACGGGTTTTGTAGTAAAAAATATGTCAAAGACATCATCTCGCAGTTTTTCAGGTATTCCCGGACCGTTATCAGAAACCCTGATAGTAAAGAGAGAATCATGTTGGCTGTACTCTGCTTTAATAGTCAGTACGCCTTTTCCCTCCATAGCATCAGCGGCATTAATAAAAAGGTTATTTAAGACTTGCTGTAGTTGTCCTATGTCACCAGTTATTTGTGGCAGATCATATTTTATGTCCTTATTAACTGTAATATCATGAAACAATGCCTGATTGATCAGAAGACTTAAGGACTTATTTATCAGATTTTTTGCGCTAAAAGAAGTTGTTTTTCCCACTGATTGCCTGCTGAATTCTAACAATTCAGACACAATTTTTTTACATCGAAGGGTTTGATCAATGATCTCCTGCACATCGCTCAAATGCTGGGTATTGCTCTTTAGAGATTCTTTGAGCAATTCTGCATAGATCAGAATCCCTGACAGGGGATTATTAATTTCATGGGCAACACCTGCCCCCATTTTTCCCACTGTTGCTATTCTTTCTGACTCAATCAGTTGGAGATGTGCTTCTTCAAGATCCTTCCGCATCTTGAGTACTTCACGCATATCAGTAAATATACCTATACTGCCTGTTTCTTCTCCATTAATTGTCATGATGGAGGCTGACAGGGTAATCGGCACTTCTCCTCCGTCTTTCGTAGTAATATTCATGCTCGTTGGATTGAGTTTCCCGAAAGGCCCATGTTCATGACTACGCATCTTTTTCATATTTTCTTTGGCCAGATCAATGTTGTAGAAGTTGCTCAGGTGGCCCTTTTCCATGATTTCATTTGCGGAAAATCCGGTCAGCTGTTCCATGCCTTCGTTAAAAATGAGGACATTTCCTTTTGTGTCAATAACAACAATTCCATCTACAGTACTCCGGATAACATTCTCAAAAAATGTCTTTGATTTCTGGACCTCTTGCTGAAGTGTTAGTCTTTCGGTTATATCCCTTGACAGTTCCAATAACTGGACAATTTCTCCCTGGTCGTCAAAAATAGGCGCCACGATAATCACATCAAAACGGGAATCTCCATTTTCATCAGTATATTCCTTATAGGTGCTGATAAATCCCTTGGTTTTGATTTCTTCAAGCTGATCATCTAAAAAACAGAAACCCTTTGTTTCTTTACATGGTCTGTCAAGACCATATCTTGCCTCGTAACAATATTTTCCCCTAATATCTTTATAAGTAAGATTGCTTTCTTTGACGAAGGTCTGGTTGACGGTTTCAATGACCTTATCCATATTGAAGACCATTATTCGGTAGGGTAATGAATCCAGTATCACCTGTATGTGCTTGTTGCTCGATTCCTGGTATTGCCCGTGTTGACTTTCCAGATCTATCTTTTCAGCCTCAATTTCTACAAGATCCCATAGCAGCCTGGCTGATCTGTAGTCTATTAAAGAAACGTCTGACGGTTTTTTCAATAATATTTCCGCCCTTGTTTCAGCTGATCCGGTAAGTTCAATGACTAAATTCAGACCTTCGAGACCTAAAAGATCTTCAAGATTTGTGGTTGTAGGCAGTTTTAAACTCTTGGCATAACGGAAACCGGGGGCTTCAGTGTTAAGATCGCATATGCCCATGATCTTCATGTTTAATTTTAACAGCCGATCTTTATCAAGTAGTCGGATCAAGTCATGGCAGGCCTTTCCTCCGCCAATAATAGCTGCATTTAAGTGTGTTTTGGGGTGTTTTCTGCTGACGATCTTAATGGGATTATCTTTTTTATCAGATTGTGATTTTGTAGAGACGCTTTTCATTTTACTGTCCTACCTGGTAATCCGAATAGAAACTTTTCTTTCTAACTCATTGACAATTGTTTTTAAGGCAGTGCTTTCGTTCACGGGCCCTGAATTATTCCAGCCTTTGTAAAGCGCTTCTTCCTTTTTTTCTCTGAATTGTTTAAGACTTATTGCCATGGATTCCCAGGCAAATAGTTTTTGGAGGATGTGACGTTCCGGTGCGGTCAGGTCTTTTCCCGTATCAAATGATTGGCCGGTTTTTGTCGTGATAATCATGTGAAAATCCAGGTTTTTGAAGGACACATTTTTCCCATGAGATTATCCGGAAACAAATTTATGAAAGCTGTTAAACGCTTGGTCTGGGGAGAACTCCTGCCTTTTCAGCGATTTCGGGCACCTTGTGTTCCCATTCAATGGCCATGAGATGTACGCCTGCAATGCCCTTCATCTCCTTAAATTCTTCAATCTGCTCCAGGGCAAATTTAATGCCTTCTTCCGCGACTTTGCCTTTTCCTGCCCCTTGTAAACGCTTGATCAGAGAATCGGGAACGTCCATGCCGGGTACTGATTTGGCCATATACCGGGCCATACCAATGCTTTTCATAGGTGTCACGCCGGCAAGGATGTAGCATTTTTCATCAAGCCCCATATCCACGGCTTTTTTCATGAATTCCCTGAATCTTTCCATGTTATAGATACACTGGGTCTGTATAAAATCAGCCCCTGCCATAATTTTTTTTGCCAAACGGTGGACACGGAATTCAAATGGCTCTGCAAAGGGGTTCGAAGCTGCTCCGATAAATAATCTGGGAGGCATATCCAAATCCTGGCCGTTTAGGAATGTGCCGTTATCTCTCATGGTCTTGACTGTATGGATCAATTGCATGGAATCGATATCAAATACATTTTTTGCATCCGGGTGGTTGCCAAATTTTTGGTGATCGCCTGAAAGACAAAGCATATTCCGGATACCGTGAGCGTATATGCCTAAGATGTCACTTTGTATGGCCAACCGGTTGCGATCCCGGCAAACCATCTGAAAATTGGGCTCAATGCCTTCCTGTAACAGGATCAGTGAGGCTGCCCAACTGGACATTCGGACTACAGCGGTCTGGTTGTCGGTAATATTTACCGCATCCACGCAGCCTTTTAAATATCCTGCCTTTTCCTTTAGATGCTCTACATTTACACCCTGGGGAGGTCCACATTCACCGGTAAATGCGAAGTGTCCTGCTTTTAATACCTTTTCCAGATTACTTCCTGATTTCAATTCGCTCATATTACCAGCTCCTCCCTGATTGATTGTCTTGGTCCGCCGTCCCTCGCTGTTGTCCAGCTTTTGGGTGGTCTGAATTCAAGGAGTTCATCCAGACGATCATGTTCCATTTTCTTCCTGACGATGATGTCCCATATACAGTCCACTTCTTTTGAAATCTCGCATTTGCCTTCGTTTGAGCCGCCACAGGGGCCATTTTGCAGGCTCTTGGAACAGCGGGCAATCGGGCATACCCCTTCAAAATAGTGGATAACGCATGTTCCACAACCTGCGCATCTCTCTTCCCATATTCCGTGTTGAACAGCGCCTCCGAAAAAAGTCGTGTTTAAGGCCGGGAAAAAGCGACTGTCAGGGTATCTTTCCGATAAGAACTGTGGCCCTACTCCGCAGGCCATGGATATAATTGCATCATAACCGTCAACCGTGTCCTTGATTTGGTCAACGTATTCGGGGTCACATTGCCTTTCCAGGGTCTTTTCATCAACTTTGAGGGGATGACCCTCTTTTTTCCGTGCAATTTTCAAGGCAGAGGCAAGAACTCCTACTTCTTTGCTCCCTCCTGCATTGCATACAGTGACACAGCCTTTACATCCAATGATCAGGATTTTATTGAAATCCTTGACCATTTCCAATAGTTCTTTCAGGGGTTTGCGATCTGCAACTATCATGACTAACCTCTCTTATGCGGCGTTTTTTATGTTAACCTGGCTTGGCCCTAATTCCTTGATTCTTTCAAACATTTCAATTGCAATTTCGGCGAATCGCGGACCCTCTCCGGCAGAAAGATTGAACATCTCAACGCGCCCGGGCTCAATACCTATTTCTTCAAGTGTCTTCTTGACATATTGTACTTTTCTTTTGGCCTTGAGGTTGCCATCCGTGAAGTGGCATTCGCCTTCAAGACAGCCTGCCACATAAACGCCGTCAGCGCCGTCTTCAATGGCCTTCAAAAGATGAAGTATGTCCACCCGTCCGGTGCAGGGGACTTGAATGATTTTTACGCTTGTCGGATAAGAGATCCTCATGGAACCTGCCAGGTCCGCGGCAGAGTAGGCTCAGTACTGGCAGCAAAATGCAAGAATTTGTGGTTCAAAGCTGTCTGACATGTTTTCTCCTTTTAATAACATTAGTTAGCTAAAGTATTACAAATTAATTTATTTTCTATTGCCTTAACTTTAGATGCCTGAATTATCACGCAGCTTGAAAAAGGGCATCTTCCTTGGCAATAATCTGTTTGTCAGTGAAATGCTGCAGGCTGATCGCTTTGCCCGGGCATTCGGCAACACATGCTCCACAGCCTCTGCATTCAGCCGGGTCAATTTCCGCATGTCCCTTGTCACCGATACGGGGGGTGCCGTACGGGCAGGTCCTGACGCAGGTCAGGCAGACTGCGCAAAGATCTGGATTGACCTCCGCTATTACTCCGCCAACAAGGATACTTTCTCTGGATATGATAGTCATGGCCCTGGCCACTGCGGCCTTGGCCTGAGCAATGCTTTCATCTATCGGTTTTGGATAATGGGCCAGGCCGGCCATGAACAGACCGTCCGAGGCAAAATCAACGGGCCTGAGTTTCATGTGTGCCTCAATCAGGAAGCCCTCGTTATCAACAGGCACTTTGAATAATTCAAATAACCCTTTGTTTTCATTTGGTATAATCCCTGTGGCAAGTATTACAAGCTCGGGCGATATCCTGACCGGACGTCCCAGCACATGGTCTGTGACATTTAAGGAGAGGTTCTGGTCGTTATCCACTTCAAGCTCGGGCGGGCGGTCAGAGTCATAACGGATGAAAATGATATTCTTTTCCCTGGCCTCCCGGTAAAGATCTTCGCGGAATCCATAGGAACGAAGGTCTCTGTAAAGGATGTAGATATCTGTGTCCGGGTTCATTTCTTTGAGGGACAAGGCACTTTCCAGGCTGTGTGTGCAGCAGGTCTTGCTGCAGTAGGGTCTTTCAGGTATTCTGGAACCCACACACTGTATAAACACGGCTGATTTTACGGTCCCGATGCGATCATCTTTGTTAATGATGGCCTGGTCAAGATCCAAGTGAGTGAGGACTCCGGGATGCTTGCCATAGAGGTATTCCTCGGTCTTGTACTCCCTGCCACCTGTGGCCAGGACAGTAGCGCCGTGCTCAATCACAACAGGCGAATCGTTCCCGTTCAGGGAAGCCAGTGTGGTTAAAAAATTACCGATTGTGCCGGTGGTATTATTAACGGCTGTTTCCAGGAAAATCTGGATCAACGGATTGTTTTTCACCCGGTCAATTAGATTTTGAAGGTAGGGAGCAATCTGTTCTCCCTTCCATGTGGTACGGAGTTGGCGTGCCACACCGCCCAATTCCCCTGTTTTTTCCACTAAGTATGTCTGATACCCCTGTTCAGCCGAGCTGAGAGCGGCCTCCATACCCGCTACTCCTCCACCAATGACCAGTAAGTGATGATTTACCTCCAGGGCGATCTGCCGAAGTGGTTCCACAAGACCTGCTTTGGCCACGGCCATGCGGACCAGGTCCTTGGCCTTTTCCGTGGCTTTTTCGGGATCATTCATATGTACCCAGGTGTTTTGATCCCTGATATTAGCCATTTCAAAAAGATATTTATTTAGACCGGCATCCCTGATGGTTTCCTGAAAGAGTGGTTCATGGGTGCGGGGAGAGCAGGATGCCACTACTACACGGTTAATCCCTTTTTCTTTAATGACATGTTTCATCTTATCCTGTGTGTCCTGGGAGCAGGTGAAGAGATTGTCTTCCACATGGACCACGTTAGGTAGAGTTGCGGCGTAATCTCTGACGGCCGGTACGTCTGCAATACCGCCGATATTTATGCCGCAGTTGCAGACAAACACACCAATACGCGATGCCTCTCCGGTAAAGTCCAACTCGGGCGGGAGTTCTTTTGTGCGTGTCATGGTATTCCTGGAGATGGCCAGGATCTCTCCTGCGGCAGAAGCGGCGGCGGATGCTTCCATTACGGACTGAGGGATGTCTTTAGGGCCTTGAAACACGCCACAGAGATAGATTCCGTGCCTGTTGGTACTGACAGGCATAAAGCTCCCTGTTTCGGCATATTGATGGGCATTCAACTCAATCCCCAATTTCTCGGCCAATTGTACGATATCCGAATTGGGCGCCATACCTACGGAAAGTACGACCATATCAAAAATCTCTTCTATTATTTCACCTGATTCAGTCGCATATGATATTCTTAGGTTGTCATTGTCCGCTGGGTCAACGGAGTGAATCTTGGAGCGTATGAAGCGTACATCACTCTCTTCTTTGGCCCTCTCGTAATATTTTTCAAAATCCTTTCCGTATGTCCGCATATCCATAAAGAAAATGGCTGTATCCAGTGCTTCCTTGCTGTGCTCCTTGGCAATGACCGCTTCCTTGATAGCATACATGCAGCAGACCGATGAACAGTATGCATGATCACAGTGGTTGATATCGCGGGACCCGACGCACTGGAGCCAGGCTACTCTTTTCGGTTCCTTATGATCTGATGGCCTCACCAGATGTCCTTCAAAAGGCCCGGACGCGGAAAGGATTCGCTCAAACTCCATACTGGTGACCACATTTGGATGATTGGCATAGTTGTAGGTGTCGTACGAATCGGGTTTAAATGCTGTAAATCCGGGGGCAAGGATAATTGCTCCGACTTCCAGAGTATTTTCCTTTGGGAGCATGCTGTGATCTATGGCTTCGGCCAGGCAGGCAGCTTCACACTGATAGCATTCCGAGCAGATTCCGCATTTCAGGCAGCGGTCGGCTTCTTTTTTTGCAGTCTCTTCATTGAACCCCAGGGAAATTTCCCTGAAATTGTCTTTCCGGTCTTTGAGGGGCAGCATTCCCATGGGTGCTCTTGCCTTTAGAGCTTCTCCCTCAGTTTCGGGTTTCTCATAGGCCCAATCATTTTCGCGGCCTTCCTTCAGGTCAATTCCATTCAGATAACGATGAATGCTCTCCGCTGTCTCTTTCCCACATTCCACGGCCTCTACAACGGATTTGGGGCCGTAAAAGACATCACCACCAACAAAAACACCTTGAGAGGATGTTTCAAACGTGACGGGGTCAGCTTCAAGGCCACCTTTCCGGCTGATCTTGATCCCTTCCTTTTCAGCAAAAGTGAGATCCGCGGCCTGCCCGATGGCCACAATCACTGTATCGCCTTCAAGAGTTGTAAGATCAGTTTCGTCATAGCCGGGGTTAAAGGTGCCTTTTTTGTCAAACACGGCAGTACAGCGCTTGAATTCGACACCCGAGAGCAGCCCGTTCTTTTGCAGGAAATTTTTAGGCCCCAGACTGTTGATGATGGTGATACCTTCTTCAAGGGCCTCTTCTATCTCGTATTCCCATGCAGGCATCTCTTCCCGCTTCTCAAGGCAGACAAGGGAGATATCTTTTGCCCCTGAACGTCTGGCACTCAGGGCAACATCAATGGCCACATTCCCGCCACCCACAACAATTACCCTGTTTCCGGGGGACACCCTGGTTCCGAGTGCCACATCCCGGAGGAAGTCAACACCCTGGAGGACACCTGGAAGTTCTTCCCCCTTCACGTTCAGTCTACGGCTTTTGTGGAGTCCAGTGGCAATGAAAAAGGCATTATAACCCTCGTCCTTGAGGCTCTTCAGGGTTATATCTTTCCCGAAGATCACTTCTGTTTTTATCTCAACACCCATGTCCCGGATGACCTGGATCTCAGCGGTCAAGATGTCTCTCGGGAGGCGATACTCGGGAATTCCTACGGCCATCATTCCGCCTGCAACAGGCAATTTTTCAAATACGGTGACCCGGTATCCTTCTTTAGTTAAGTAATAGGCTGCAGTCAGGCCGGCCGGGCCGGAACCAATAATCGCTACCTTTTCATCCCTTCTCTCTTTTACTTCAGGAATGTAAGGTGTCTCTTCTGAAAGATCCAGGTCGGCTAAGAATCTGTGGAGATACTGAATGGCAACGGGTTCCTCAACGTCGTTCCTTGTGCAGATCTCTTCGCAAGGATGATGACAGACACGACCGCATATGGCAGGGAACGGATGAGCCTCCTTAAAGAGTTCTAATGCTTCACGGTATTTACCCTTGTTAATCAGTGCTATAAATCCCTGGACACTTACATGGGCAGGGCAGGTCGCCTTACACGGTGCGGATCCTCTTTTTTCAATGGCATAGGCACTGGGCATGGCCTGGGGATAAAGTTTGTAGGCGGCCTGGCGGTTACGCAAGCTCTCGTCAAAAAGATTTGGTACCTCAATAGGGCACACTTTTGCACACTCGTTACAGGCCGTGCACTTCGCCATATCAATGTAGCGGGGCCGTTCCATGATCTTCACCTGAAAATTTCCTGCTTCACCGGTGACGCCCATGATGTCTGTCGTGGTCAGCAGATCGATATTGAGGTGCCTTCCACATTCAACCAGCTTTGGGGAAATGATGCACATGGAACAATCATTGGTGGGGAAGGTCTTGTCCAGTTGAGCCATAATGCCGCCAATGGCGGAGTTCTTTTCGACTAAGTAAACCAGATAGCCGGAATCAGCCATGTCGAGAGAGGCCTGGATGCCGGCGATGCCGGCGCCAACAACCATGACAGATCCCTTAGGTTTGTCTTGACCCATAGTAGTTATCTCCTGCTTTATGAAAACTTGTTATTTAGTGCCCGTCCACTATAATGCCAGTCTTTAAGCCCACTTTGTCATGTTATTTATGCAACTATAGGGTTTAATACTCCTCATCCAGATCAATATCATCTCTTTCATACTGAGCATCTCTTAGTTCATGAGACTTTTTTATCTCTTCCTCACTCCATGGATCAACAATTAGCGAGTCCGAAACAAGTTCCCATAAATATTTTGTCTCAATGTCAAGATCAAACTCTTTGGTCAGGGTCTTCATGATCTGATCCCGGCAATTATGGCAGGGCGCTACAACCATTTTGGCCTTCGTATCCATTATCTGTTTCGCCTTCACCCGACCATAATATATCCTTTCAGCTTCATAGGGCATGGCCCAGGCACCCCCGCCCGCTCCGCAGCAGAAGTTGTTCATCCTGTTGGGGTGCATCTCTACAAAATTTTCGCAGCACTGCTGGGTCACCCACCTCGGCTCTTCAAAAAAGGCCTGGCCGCAGGCTTTCAGACTCTTTCGGCCGTAATTGCAGGGGTCGTGAATAGTTGTCAGTTCTTTATGGATGGACTTGTCTACCTTTATCCTTCCCGTCTCAATATATTCCTTTAAAAGATCGTGTACAGAGATAACCTTATATTTCTCAAATACTTCCGGAAACCAGTTTTGCAGACCAACACGGGTCGCAAAGTATGCGTGCCCTCATTCGGGCAAGAGGAGCGTCTTGCACTTCAGCCGCTCCATGTGCTCCACAATCCGGCCCACAAGGGTCTTCCAGGATTCATCATCTCCTGAGAACAGCCCCCAGTTGACTCCTTCCCACTTCTCCGATGGTACGGTCCAGTCTTCCTTCGCAGCATAAAAAATCTTCCACCAGAACTTCATGTCGTCCGGTTCGCTAAAGGGCTCTTTGGAATTGATAGTCACCAATATATTTGCCCCCTCCTTGTCAACAGGGGCATAAAAACCGGGGAACCCTTCATCCTCTTCCATCTCTTTTGAAAGATCCGCCAAAAGGAACAGAAAATCATCCCTCGGAATGCCTAAGTTGTTCCCCCTCTCAAGATCCATGACCACGCCCTTATGTATCGGTCCCGGGACCTTGTCCCTCTCCCTGAGGCTTCTTGCCCCTCGCAATACCTTCATAAGCTCTACCCCCTGGGGGCAGGCATATTCACATCGGCCGCAGAGGGTGCAAATCCATGGAAACCGCGAATCAATCAGCTCCTGGTCCAGCCCAAGGGCTGCCATGCGGATAACCTTTCGGGGATCAAGCCCATCCACCCCAGTGA
>Ga0233412_10000357_pt1 | contig 26719 bp, 29 predicted proteins | sample Na_anoxic_4_MG_FD_180667 | JGI IMG/M metagenome (GOLD analysis project Ga0233412, IMG submission 180667) | Seawater microbial communities from Saanich Inlet, British Columbia, Canada - Na_anoxic_4_MG | ecosystem: Environmental > Aquatic > Marine > Inlet | place: Canada: British Columbia...
AGCGTTTAGCAAGTGGGAGGGTATGTTCAGAGATGAGGAAGAGCCAGAAGCGCCGCTCTTTCACTTCGAGTTCATGCGGGTAGGTGAGGAGTACGAGGACGTGCAGTACGAGTGCAGTAATTACTCCGCCCACGTACTCAACCTGAGCCGCGAAGTTTATATAGACCGTTGAACCACTTGACATTGTGTACCACAGTGTGGTACAATATAATTGTACGATCAAACCTTAACCGTAAAAACCAACCTACAATTTGTAGGTTACAACTGGAGAACGACAATGAGTGAATCTTTATTGAATGAAATGCGCACTGTGAACCACAAGCAAGCAGGGGCGCTAATCTTAGCCAACCCCAACGTGCGCTACATGCTACGCGGTGAACCCGGGGTGGGTAAATCGATGATTGCTGAAGCTATAGCACAGGCAACGGGCTACGACCTAGCAATGGTCGACGTGCCTAACCTAGACTTGGGCGACGTAGCTATGCCTGTGATTGACCACGAGCACAGGGTCACACGCTACTACCCTAACGCACGCTTCGGTCTGACTACAGGTAAGCCTGTGGTGATCTGCCTCGATGAGTTTACCAAGGGCGCCGACCCTGTGAAGAACATGCTTCACCCTATGTTAGAAGTATTTAGACCTAGACTTGGTGACTTACCTATCCCTGAAGGCAGCATTGTCTTTATGACAGGCAACATGGATACGGACGGTGTGGGCGATGGACTCGCGCAGCATACTAGGCAGCGCATCGTTGAGCTTACCATACGCAAGCCTAACTCTACCGAATGGCTACAGTGGGCAGCAGCTAATAACATCCATCCTGTTGTTATGGCATGGGTAGACCGCTATCCGCAGGCCCTCGCATCTTACCTTGATGGTGCTAACAACGAGTTCATATTCCACCCTGCTAACCCACAGGACAACGTGGTCTCGCCTCGTACCCTTGAGATTGCAAGCCGTATCATTTGGCAGATGGGATTCTTCGATTCAGATTCGCTACTCGCTGCGTTAACAGGTGCAGCAGGTGCGCCGTATGCGGAGAGCCAAGTGTCATTCATTCGGTTCCAAGAGTCGCTGCCCTCAGTGAGTTCTATCATCACGTCGCCTAACACAGCGATGATTCCAGAGGACGTGGGCGCTCGGTCGGTACTGACCTTCGGACTGTTACAGCACGTGGAGAAGGATAACCTGAGCAATATCCTCAAGTACCTACGCCGCATGGAGGAGGAGTTCCAAGTCATATTCTGTGTGACTCTCGCACGGCACGAGTCCAAGAAGCAGATCGCCTTCACTAACGGTGACTTTGCATTGTGGGCAGCCGACAACGAAGACTTACTGTAAACCTACAATATGTAGGTTGGAGAACGACTATGTTAGCAGACAGAAGATTCAAAGCGATCAAGATCGGACTGATGCGTTCGAAGGAGTTCGGTCTACTGCGCGGCGTGGCTATGCACGGTAAGACTTATCTCACTACTGACGTACCCACAGCAGCAACCGATGGGCGTGACTGTTGGTTCAACCCCGACTTCCTGTTCAAGCAGGTGCATAACGAGGGAGACAAGGGTGCGGCGTTTGTCATGGTGCACGAGTGGTTACACAAGGCAGGCATGCACATGGTGACTTACCGTAGGCTTGCCGAGCAGGACGCTAGGCGTACCAACATGGCGACTGACTATTGGATAAACGACCGCATCATTGTGGCTGACCCTTATCACACACTGACTGAGATGCCCATCGACGAGAACGGCAAGGCTATCGGTCTGTACGACAAGAAGTACCACGAGTGGGCAGTGAAGCGCATCTTCCAAGACCTTGAGCAGGAGGAGCAAGGCAGTGGGGGCAGCGGGTTCGATGAGCACGATTGGGAGGGTGCGAAGGACTTGGGCACTGAGGAGAAGGCGAAACTTGCAGAGGACATCAAGCAAGCTATCCGACAAGGACTGCATGCAGATGCCAAAGCAGGACAAGGCGGTCTACAGGACGCACTGGGGCTTGCCGAGCTGGTCACACCCAAGGTGAGTTGGCGCACATTACTGCGAATGTTTATGAACTCGACATGTAGAAAGAAGGAGCAGTCGACATGGCGACGACCAAACCGCAGGTTCCTGCACAACGACGTGATAATGCCGACGTTGCAGGGTAACAGTATCAGTGAGGTGGTGATTACGCGTGACACTTCGGGGTCTATGCTCTTCGGTAACAGACTCAGAGATGCGACGAGCGAGATCATTGGCATTGCTAAAGCAGTCTCTATCGACAAGATACACTTCATTGATTGGGACGGACAGGTGGAGAATCATGAGATTTACTCCAGTGACTCTTTGGTTGATGCACCTGCTATGCGATCTGCAACGGGTGGAGGCGGGACTGACCCGACGTGTGTATCTGACTACCTGAAGGAGAAGGGCATCAAGCCTGACTGCATAATCATGCTGACTGATGGCGAGATTTACAATTGGGGGAATTGGACTGCTCCAATTCTGTGGGCAATAACGAACGACACGAAGATAACCGCCCCTGTGGGCAAAACAATTCAAATTGATTAAACCTACAATATGTAGGTTGGAGAAGAGTGATGAGTGCAATATCAAACAGTGCAGTATTAGTGAAGCTAAACATTAGTGTGTGGGGTGCGAGCAAGCGCAACAAGCAGCTTGAGCAGGAGTTAGCAGCAAGCAAGAACGCTGACCCTAAAGCTACACGCACATACGACAACCTGATGGTGGGTTCGTCTGGTCACAAAGACCTGCAACTCTACGCAGGCAACTCTCGCCTTTGGCACGCAGCGATGACGCTGCCTTGGGACGACAAGGGTTGGCGCCTATGCCCGACGAGTATGTTTATGGACTACAAGGCGCAGCACAATTGGAAGCGCCAAGAGTTCGAGCGCATGGTGAATCAGTTTGGCAACAAGTACGCCACGTACCGCGAAGTAGCTAAGGAGTATCGGGGTGACATCTTCAGTGAGGAGGACTACCCCTCTGTTGATGAGGTGCTGAGTAAGTATGCGTGGAACTTTGCCGTAGCGCCTGTTCCCGCCAGTGGTCATCTGTGTATAGACCTGCCAGAGCAGGAGTTAGCAGAGATACGTACCGCCTGTGACAGCGAGGTGGAACGCAGGGTACAGGAAGCGGTGAAGGAGAACGAGCGCAGACTGCGTAAGCAACTCGATCACATAAGCGCGAAGTGCGCGGGTGCAGACGGGGACGACAAACGATGGCATGATACTTTTGTATCTAACCCATTGGAGCTATGCCGCATGCTTAAGCACCTGAATGTTACCAACGACCCCAAGCTGGAAGAAGCACGCAAGAAGCTAGAGGAGATCATGGAGGGCAAGACCAAGGAGATGTTCAAAGAGCAGCCCGAAGTGCGTGAAGAAGTTAAGAAAGAAGTCGACGAAATTATTAAAACCTATGAGTGGTAAGGAGAACAACATGAGCTTTAAAGAAGTATTCAGAACTGGAGGAATGGTCGGGCAAATAGCTACTCGACTAAAGCAAAACGATTTGTACAGGTTCACCAACCTGCCTGTGAATGTTTACCATTGGCGTACTTTTGATGAGCCAGTGGAGTTTCCTGAAGTAGTTAGCGATATTTACGTAGGAGCAAGACAGGCACAAAAGCTGTTGTATCAAACGCTACTTCAGATTGCGCCCAAGATGCACAAACTTAACTTTTGTGTAGACCTTGATTACAACATGACTTTTACGAGCGTGTTCGTCTACGAGGGGCTAGAGTGTGTGGGTAGGATTACCTACAGCGACAACGGCTCACTTGAGTTTACCAACGCACGTATATATGAAGCTATGTACCGTAAGCGTGATATGAAAACTAGGTCGGTGGCTAAAGCGGTAACGATAATCCGTAAGTATTTTTATGGCATGACTAAGGTCGAACGCCTTAATTCCGTGGCAGAGAGAGTATCGGGAGCTATTTCCTCAGCGCACAGCGATACTGTATACAAACGGCGCAACGCTAAGTCGCGCGTGATGGAAGAACTAGAGAAAGCGATGCTAGGCAACCAACAGCTAATGCAAGCAGTTAAGCAGTTTTTTCAAGAGGAAAACAAACCCTACATACTAGAGCAGTACGTAGAAGCGGCAGACACCCACGAGCTAGTGGAGGAAGCATATCGCGCACGAGGGCAAGGTTTGTACATCCATGCAGTAGGCAATTGTTTCGAGGTGTACCGCAAAGGGGACACTCGCGTTCGCACTTACCAACGTGACGCCCTACCTGACAAGGTGCGTGGTGCGTTAGGCATGCTTAAACTTTCAAACGACAACAGTTTCGTTGATAACGTAGGCTTTAAGTTTGAGGCAGATAAATTTTGGGTAGCAGAGGAGATATCAAATGAGTTCGGAAACTAGACGTAGAGGCGCAGGCGTTAAGCCTGCTATGGTACACACTAACGTGCGCCTGCCCGAGTACGTAGTCAACTACTTTAAGGACAACTACCCCAACTACACTGCGGAGATACGCAGGGTGCTCGAAGTCCACGTAGATAACGCAGTCGTGTTCGGAGACGACGCTACCAACTAACCTACAAATTGTAGGTTGCATTAAAGATTAACCCCGCCTAAGTGCGGGGTTTTTTTGTGCTTTACAAAGTCCAAACTATAGGCTATTCTTTTTGAATGGCTATGACTCCCGAGAAGAAAGTTAAGAACAAAGTAGTCCGCTTACTTAAAGAGTATGGCGCGTATTACTTTTTCCCCGCCAGTTACGGTATGGGCAGAAGCGGTGTTCCTGACATCGTGTGCTGTCTACGCGGTTACTTCATTGGCATCGAGTGCAAAGCTGGCAAGAACAAACCTACTCCACTGCAAGAGAAAGAGCTTGCAGACATTATCAAAGCTGGCGGTGTATCCTGCGTGATTAACGAGGACAACATGGCGGAGCTTGAATCCATTCTAACTACAGTGATGAGCAAGGACAACAACGATGGACTTACTGGTGGTCGACTTTGAGACTTACTACGCGAAAGACTACGGACTACGCAAGCTAACGACAGAAGAATATATCCGCGACCCTCGCTTCGAGGTGATTGGCGTTGCGGTCAAGAACTATCATCAAGATACAGCTGCTGCCCCACTTTGGTTTTCAGGTTCAAAGAAACAGGTGGCGCAATTCCTTTCTCAGTTTGATTGGGGGAACTCAATCGCTCTTGCGCATAACGCCATGTTTGATATGGCGATTCTTAACTGGCACTTTGATATTCGCCCCAAGAAGATTGCAGATACTCTAGCAATGGCACGGGCTATCCACTCCATCGAAGTAGGTGGCAGCCTAGCCGCCCTATCTGAATACTATAACTTAGGCGCGAAGGGCACAGAGGTGCACGATGCGATAGGCAAGCGGCGCCTTGATTTCACCAAGGCAGAGATGGAAGCCTACGGTGGCTACTGCCAACAGGACGTGGAGCTTACCTACAAACTGTTTAAGGTACTCGTCAAAGATTTCCCTGTGTTCGAGCTTAACCTGATTGACCTTACCATCCGCATGTTTAGTGAGCCTAGTTTAGTACTAGATAAAGAGATACTGAAGGCCCACTTAAAGGAGGTTAAGGATACTAAAGAAGCACTAATGGCTAAGGTGACGCACGACAAGAAAAAGCTAACGAGCAACCCACAGTTCGCTGAGCTGCTGCGGAGCTACGGTATAGAGCCGCCCACTAAGATAAGCCCCACGACAGGCAAAGAAACATTCGCCTTCGCTAAGAGTGACGAGGCTTTCAAGGCACTGCAAGAACATGAGAACCCAGAGGTACAGGCTATAGTTGCTGCCCGACTTGGGGTTAGGTCTACGATAGAAGAGACACGCACTCAACGCTTTATCGACATTGCAGAACGTGGCACACTCCCAATCCCCCTGCGTTACTACGCTGCCCATACGGGACGGTGGGGTGGGGATGACAAGATCAATATGCAGAACCTCCCCCGAGGCTCACAGCTTAAGAAGGCTATGTGCGCACCACGCGGGTACAAGTTTATCGACTGTGACTTGTCGCAGATTGAAGCCCGTACTCTAGCATGGCTAGCGGAAGAGGATGACTTGGTGGAGGCGTTCGACAGAGGCGACGATGTGTATAAGATCATGGCATCGGCTATCTATGACAAGCCCGAGACTGATATAACTAAAGATGAGCGGTTCGTTGGTAAGACTACGATACTAGGAGCAGGCTACGGCATGGGCGCTGCTAAGTTCCAAGCGCAGTTGAAAAACTTCGGAGTCTATCTGCCCGAGGAAGAATGCCAGAGGATTATTGATGTATACCGTGATACATACCCCCAGATACCTGCCCTGTGGAGAGAGGCTAACAAGGCACTCAAGACCATGCAGGACGACAAGGTGGACGAGCTAGGGCGTGCGGGTATACTCACAATAGAAGGCTCAACAGGTATACGCATGCCTAATGGACTGTACATAAAGTATCCCAACCTGCGAGTTCAAGAGTCAGAAGAGGAAGGCGGGTATGACGAAACGGTTTACGACACCCGCAAAGGTAGGGCTATAATCCCTAACCGCATTTACGGCGGGAAAGTTATCGAGAATGTTTGTCAGGCATTGGCTCGTATTGTGATCGGCGAACAGCTTCTTAGAGTTGCTAAGAAATACAGAGTAGTAATGACGGTACATGACGCGATAGGTTGTATCGTCCCAGAAGATGAAGTAGAAGAGGCGATGCGCCAAGTTGAAAAAATAATGAGGGTGCGTCCTACTTGGGCACCTGATCTGCCTTTAGATTGTGAAGGTGGCTACGGTAATTCATACGGAGAATGTTAAGTTTCGCAGGGGGTTTTAAGTGTTTTTCCCCCCTGCATGCCCCAGCGGGCGGTGGGTAGGTCGCGAAGCCACAACACCCGCAGTGTATAACAGTAGCTCATCACTCCTGCGTTAGCAGTTAGTTCTCCGCACTGTGTATACACCGGCTAGCCCACGCTACGGGCCTTTAATTTAGTAAGTATATAATTTTTAGGGGATAAAAATGACTACACGAAAAAAGAAAGCAAAGATAAGCAATGTAAATGATTTGCGCAACAATTTATCTGACGTTTTTGAAGCGTTGCGTGCCGGTAACATAGCGCATAAAGAGGCTAAAGAAATTTCTAACTTGGCGGGCAAGATGATTAACTCCGCTAAGGTGCAGCTTGATTACCATGGCCTTCGTAAGGACGAAGACTTTAAGATAGATTTTCTGCACTCTGAGGATAAGTAGTTGTGGAGGTAAGAAAATGTTGCGGGTGCGGTAAAACGCACCCTCTTACCTTGTTTGGTGTTAGTGGCTACTACACAACAGCGGATGGAACACGCAAAATGAACAGGAGGAAAGAATGCAACTCTTGTAGACAGTTTAAACGCAACGGCGGTAGACCATCCAAGCCTAAAGTAAGCCCGTCTCAAACACTTGTTAAGGTAAAAGGAAAAACTTATAAGCAGTGCAGCACCTGCCAAGAAAGTAAAAAACTCGAAGCGTTTAACAAAGATAAAAATGCACTAACGGGCTACGCACATTATTGTAGGAACTGTGCAAGCGAACGCAGAAGGAAAGATTATGCGACAAGACCGGAAACACGTATCGTAAAGCGGGCTTGGGACGCTAATAATAAAGCAAAAGTTAGGGCGCAAGAAAAAATAAGACACCAACGGTACTACGCTAAGCCAGAAGTAAAGGCACGACGTGCGGAATGGCTTAAACGTTGGAAATTGGAGAATGCAGAAAAATTAGTAACGGGGTCTAAAAAACGTGCAAAGGAAATGACCGAAGCCTACGTAAAACATTTGCTGTGCGCGGGCGCGGGCGGGAAGCATATACCCAAATCAAGATGGCCCGAGATACCACAAGAACTTATAGAAGTTAAGAGAGTACACCTCATGTTAAAAAGAGCGGTTAAACAATTAGAGGAAAACAAATGAGTGGTAAAGGTAGTAGACGTAGACCGACCCTTATCCCTGCTAAAGACTTCGGGGAAAACTGGGCAAAAATCTTTGAGAAACCAAAACAGAAGGAAGAAGAGAATGTTAACAGCAGAAGTACCAAGAACGAAAATGAGCGACCCCGTAGTGAACAAGCAGACAGCCCTACAGACACAAACGGGCGGGACGCATTATAAAGGCATGGCTATTCAACCTGCGGAATACGCAGAGAAGAACGGCTTATCCCTGCTAGAAGGTAATGTAGTGAAGTACATAACTAGATGGAAGTTGAAGGGGCAACCCTTATCGGACTTACAAAAAGCTAAGCACTGCATCGACCTGCTAATCGAGATACATAACGTCAAATGAAAATAACTATAGAAGTAGATGGGGCAGACGCCGAAGAGCTTATGGCTATGATACAACGTGCAGCCGAAGCGGTGGAAAAACTCGAAGCTATACTTGAGGAATTCGAAGATGCTGATAAAGTGTAACTTCGCTGACCACGCGTACTTAATAGAGGATGACCCCGTACGCCCTAAGTTATTCAAAGATAACAGCGTGCGGTTTGAAGACCCGTTTCATGTATACGCAGAAGTTAACGACGAGACGGGGGAGATAGCCGCAGTTGTTTGCACAATCATCTGCAAGTTTGTTCCGCAAGACGAGTACCAGATAAAGCTAGTTGCTATGGGCAAAGTAGAGCAGATAGAAGAACAGCTAAAAGAACGTGAAGAAATGTACGGTGATTTAGGCGTGGTGCTTTGTCCATATTCTATCTGGTCTTACCAAAAAGGGCACGGTAGAAAGTTGATTAACAACCTGCTTGAAGTTGCACCAGTAATGCACCCAGAGGTAGACGCAGTAATAACTATGTCTCCGCATACAGAAACTGCTATGAAATTTCACTTGCGCAACGGGGCAGGAATATTTGCTACCAATACAAAGTGCGTAAATTACGAATACGAGGTGGAAGATGTCATACTTCACTGACCCTATGGCTGCGATAGAAGAAGCAGAGTACTTGGCGAAAGAAAACCAAGTGCGTATGTTTGTAGTAGAAACTGCGCCTAACCGTATTGAAGTAATGACAGCCGAACAAGCGTACACGGTGGACGGCATAGTGCTAGAAACAATAGTCCCTAAAGGGGGACACGACATATTCTAGGAGATAAAGATGTTTGTAAAAGACTATGGGTACTATGATATAGAAGGCAGCAAGCGCGGGCCTAACCGCAATAAGAAAAGTAATGAACGCAACGTTAAAAAACTTAAAGCCCTGTGGGATGAATTTGACGATGAAACACGGATGCGAGCGGCGAAAACAATACGCTGCTTAGAAACGCAGGAAGCGTACAGATGATTACCCCTGCGCTTATGTGCGTAGCAATCGCCGTATACTTTGAGGCGCGGGGTGAACCGACAGCGGGGCAGCTTGCTGTAGCTCATGTGATACATAACAGAATTGAAGACCCACGTTACCCAGACAATGCGTGTGACGTGGTTAAGCAGGGGTACTACTGGAACGGTGTACCTATAAGAAACAAGTGCCAGTTTAGTTTTTATTGTGACGGTAGGTCGGACGACCCGAAGAACAAACAGGCATGGTTTAACTCGTTGTACATTGCGCACTTAAGTGGCTTCGTACCTGATATTACAGAAGGTGCAACTCACTACCACAGTACAAAAGTGTTCCCCCAGTGGGCGTATAACGGCGAGATAACTACTAAGATCAGCAAGCATATTTTTTACACAGGCATTAACTAGTGACTACTACCAAGATAGATGTAATGACTCCCGCAGAGAAAGAGAGACTGCGCATGGAGTTAGAACGGCAGGTTAAAGAGTATAAGAAAGCAGGGGGTGTCGTGACTCAGTGCCCCCCTCGCGCATTCACACCAGACGAAGGCCCGAAGAGAAAATTTGCTGGTAGCCAGTTTGATTCGCTAACCGACCCAACCAACCGAGACGTGGGTGCGATGCGCCCTACAAAAAACAAAGGTGGTAGCGAATGAAAGTGTGGCAAAGCGCCACAAAGTGTACAAAAAGCAACATATAAGGCGCATTAAAGTGGAAAAGCAACATGTATGAATACAATTGCAAGATCGTAAGAGTCGTTGATGGAGACACCGTAGATGTGGATATTGACCTTGGCTTTGATACTTGGCGTTGCGGGGAGCGCATACGTCTGTATGGTATTGATACTCCAGAGTGCCGCACGAGAGATGCAGAAGAGAAAGCTGCCGGACTCTTGGCAAAGGAGTTTGTCGAAGACACGCTGCACGTCGGAGGAACGTACACCCTGACTACCAGAGAGAAGGGTAAGTTCGGGCCGTATTTAGGTGTTATAATGCTAAGCGACAGAACTTCTATTAACGCCGCACTAGTAAGCGAGCACTTAGCGGTGCCGTACCACGGGCAAAGCAAGCAAGACATAGACGACGCCCACGCAGCAAACTACGAAATACTCAAAGAGAAGGGTCTCCTATGACAGCTTGGTCTTACAGCAGCATAAGCACGTTTAAGCAATGCCCTAAGAAATACTACCATTTGAAAGTGGCTAAGGATGTTAAAGATTCAGGTAACGCTGCGACTTTCTATGGCAACGAGGTGCATAAAGCTGCCGAGCACTATATACGAGACGGTGAGCCTATACCCGCTAAGTTTAACTATGTTAAGAAAATACTAGATGCCTTTAATCGCATCGAGGGCGAGAAGCATTGTGAAATACGTATGGCGGTAGCCAAAGAAGACAACGTTTATAAACCCACTAGCTTTTTTGCTAAAGACGTTTGGTGGCGTGGTATTGTCGATTTGCTAATAGTAAATGGCGAGAAAGCGTACATTGTAGATTATAAGACAGGCAAGAACGCTAAGTACGCAGACACTAAACAACTTGACTTAATGGCTGGCGCTACGTTTGTGCATTACCCCGAAGTAAAAGTAATTAAGTCTGCTCTAGCATACGTAGTAAGTAACGAGTTCATACAAAAGAAACACACTGTGGACATGTATAAGTCATACCTTAGTGTGTTTGACGACGAGTTAGAAAGACTAGCAGTATCAGAAGAAAACGATGTGTGGAATGCAATCGACGGACCGCTGTGTGCGTTCTGTCCGGTCACTAGCTGTGAGCATAATAGGAAACGATAATGACCGCGCATAAAAAAGACAACGGTCGAGCAAGACCTTGGGAGTATGGAGAAGAAGCGCATCAATGTTTTTATCCAAACTGCAATCTTATAGCAGGTATCGAGAGGGAGGACGCGCAAGTAGAATGGGACGCACGGCTTCAACTAGATACAATATATAAGATGTTTCCGCCAGTAGTGAAACTAGCTATACAAGAAAACACTAAGATTGACCAAAAATACCCTAGCATAATGCTACCTATTTACTTGCACCCCGAGTGCGCGGCTGAGTGGGGCATGCAGCTAATAAAAGATGCTTTGGAAGCGAACTACAGAGTAGGCAGGCGCCTAAGTAACAGAGAAAAGGAATGGGAAGATTATGACCAAGACTAAACGAGATTACAAAGCTGAGTACGCTAAGTACCAAGGCACTGAAGAGCAAAAGAAGAAACGCGCTCAACGCAATGCTGCACGCCGTAAGGCTGAGAGAGAAGGCAAGGTATCCAAGGGTGATGGCAAAGATGTTGCGCATAAGAAAGCAATGGATAAAGGCGGCAAAAACTCTGACGGTACTAAGGTAGAGACAGCAAGCCGCAACCGTTCTTTCAGTCGAGACTCCAAAGGCAACTTAGTCTCTGAGACTAGCAAGCGTGAGCGCAAGAAGAAGACAACTAAAGCATGAAGATAATAAACAATCGAGCAATGGTGCTTAAGACTAAGCGCCCGCACCTTGTGACTGAACGAGTAAAGAACTACAAAGTAGCGGAGCAGGAAGACGGCTACTTCAAACTAGCACTGCCGTGGCGCTTGCACGAAGCCCAAGTGCTAAACAGCTTAGGCGTAAAAAACGTGCCGTCTCCCATAGGGCGGGACTACGAGTGGTCGGGGCGCTTTGACCCGTTTGCTCACCAGAAGAAGACGGCTTCTTTTTTAACACTTAATAAGAAAGCGTTTTGTTTCAACGAGCAAGGCACAGGCAAAACTGCTTCTGTAATATGGGCAGCAGATTACCTTATGCAGCAGGGGATTATAAACCGCGTGCTTGTAATCTGCCCTCTGTCTATTATGAAATCAGCATGGCAGGAAGACCTGTTTAAGTTTGCTATGCACCGCACTTGTTCTGTGGCACACGGAACTTCAGCTACGCGCAGAAGGATAATTAACGCAGGGTCGGAGTTCGTCATCATAAACTTTGATGGAGTAGCTGTAGTAAAAGAAGAAATAGAGAAGGGCGGGTTTGACCTGATTGTGGTAGACGAGGCAAGTGCCTACAAGAACGCACAGACAAACCGATGGAAAATACTACGTGATTTGTGCAAAGGAATAGACTGGCTGTGGATGCTTACGGGTACTCCAGCAGCACAAGCACCGACCGATGCGTTTGGATTAGCTAAACTTGTCGCCCCGAAAAACGTACCCCAGTACTTCGGGCAGTTCAAAGATAAGGTCATGTACAAAGTGTCGCAGTACACGTGGCGTCCTAAGCCTGACGCGAGTGAGACAGTCCATGCTGTGTTGCAACCGGCGATAAGATTCCGCAAGGACGAATGCCTAGACTTGCCTAAAGTGACTTTTGTGGACAGAGAAGCGCCACTCACCAAACAGCAAGCGTCGTACTACAAACAACTAAAAGACCGCATGATAATGGAAGCGGATGGCGAGCAAGTCACTTCAGTTAACGCCGCAACTAACCTCAACAAGCTACTGCAAATATCAGGCGGGGCTGTGTACTCGGACGACCGAGAGGTCATTGAGTTTGACGTTAGCAACAGGCTTAAGGTTATTAAAGAAGTAATAGACGAAGCGTCACACAAGATACTTGTATTCGTGCCCTTTACCCATACTATTGAATTACTTAAAGAATTTTGTAACAAGAACAAGATCAGTGCGGACATAATTTCAGGCAAGGTGTCGGTCAACAAGCGTAGCGAGATAATTAAAGACTTTCAAACTACCGACAAGATCAAGGTGCTAATCATCCAGCCAATGGCAGCATCGCATGGTCTTACGTTAACCGCTGCTAACACAGTGATATGGTATGCACCCGTCACCAGTGTTGAGACTTACCTACAAGCAAACGCTCGCATCGACAGGCCGGGGCAACACAACCCAATGACTGTGGTGCACATTGAGGGTAGTGAAGTAGAGCGTAAGCTATACAAGATGTTGCGGTCTAACATAGACAACCACACTAAAATTGTAGATTTATATAAACAAGAAATAGATGCTTGACAATGTAAATCTTGTTGTTCTACACTGGCTCTCCCTGCTATTAAGGAGGAGCCATGAAAGACTCAGCAGACAAGCTAACCAAAATCTACATAAAGATGCGGAACGCTATCAGAGAGAAAGAAGAAGAGATAAAGCAAATAAAAAAGCAGCAAGAAACCGTAGTAGATAAGCTGCTTGCGCTCTGTGAAGAGCAAGACCTCGATAGTCTAAGGACGGCCTCTGGCACAGTTAGCCGTAGAGTGCAGTCTCATTACTGGACTAGCGACTGGGAAAGAATGTACGACTTCCTCAAGGAGCACGACGCTTTCCATCTACTCGAGAAACGTATATCTGGTCTCGCCATGAAACAGTTTCTTGAAGACAACCCTGACCTTATGCCTGCGGGTTTACAAGTCAACCGTAAGTATATTGTTTCTGTTTTAAAGCCGCGTAAAAAATGATTCGACTAAGACATGAAAATGGGTGTTTCTTACACCCACGGACCAACTCCCCCCTAGATTCTCTACAGGTGATGATAGTTGATACAGGAGAGTTATCTAGAAGCTACTACGACAGCAGTGGTTTGGCTTGTTGGTCCACTGGTTGCACGCGCCCTGACGACAACGTGCCTGATGACAAGGTGCAAGCTAGGCGGTGCTTGGACTGCACTCGAAGCATAAAGAGCGGTGGCTTTAACCGTAGCGCCCCATGTAAGTTTTACCAGATCATCAAGGTGCTACTCCCCGAGGACGGCATAGTCTGTGAGGTACGCATAAGTGCAAGCAGCCTGTTCGCTAAGGAAACTAACAAGTTAGGTCTTTACAAGTACATTGATTACTTGGAGAAGAACCGAGAAGAAGTAGAAGAAATTTTAACCGAATTATATCTAGTCGAGCAGTACAACTCGCACCGGATATATTTTAAACCAGTTCGACCTTTAGCCGAGGAAGAACTTGCAACAGCGAGGCAGCAAATAGAAGCGGCTTCGCAATCACCAAATCCTTTCAAAGGAAACATAGAGGAAATATTTATGGCTAACCCATCTCACATCATCAAAGGCGTTGAAGCACGTTACCCTCGTCTAGACAAGCCTTACCGTTTTGATAACAAAGCAGGTAAGAACGGTAAGAGCGTACCCTGCGAGCCTACCGAAGACGGTGCACGTTACGAGCTAGACTTCAGCATGACTGGTAAGCAAGCCAAAGAGCTGTACGGAATCATGCAGGATGCATACACCAACGCTAAAGGCCGTGATAAAACGTGGCCTGCTAAACTAGAGATGCCTTTCAAGAAGCAAGAAGATGGTTCTTTCATCGGCAAGACTAGCCTTAAGGCAGCGTATAGCGGCAATGCAACTGAGCCGCCCGCCCAGTTCGACGCGAAGAACGACCGTCTTGGTAGTGACTTTATGCTTACTACTGGTAGTACAGTAAATGTAGCGGTCGAAATGATTCCATTTAAGATGGCAACTACTGGTGTTTCTCTCCGCCTTCGCGGTGTACAAGTCCTCAAGTATCTGCCTTACAAGCCTGCCTCTCCATTCGAGGAAGCTGACGGGTTTGTTGCTGACGAAGTTAAAAGCATGTTCTCTGCCGCAGAAGAAAACGATGATGACGTGTTCGAAGCGGAAGGACAGATAACTAAGCAGCCTGACTTGTTCGACGAGGACGAAGAGGAAGAAGCAGAAGTCGCTGCGCCTGTGAAGCGCAAGAAAAAGAAAGAAGCTGCACCGGCTGACGACGAAGAGATGGCTGACATTATCGACATATGGGGCGACGAAGACTAATGAGCTATGGCTACACTAAGCGGCTCAGTAGTCTGAATAAGCAGGCTGACGGCTCCATGCTAGGTGTAAAGCTAGGTCGCGTGTGCATTTCGCAAGAAGTGCCCGTTGCCGAAGTCGCACACCAGCTTGGGGTTAGTCGGCAAGCAGTTTACAACTGGTTTACAGGTGTACATGAGCCGAGCAACGAGCTAAAAGATATTATTAAAAATCTAATAATAGAGTATAAAAAATGACTGATTTCAACCTCATAGATTACGTTGTCCCTACGGGCGGCTATTACTGTGTGGTTGGCGCAGGCTCAGGCTTTTTCTCTAAGTTCACCGATGACCGAGCGCAAGTAGATGTTCTAGCTGAACAGTTCGCTGAGGAAGGCAAGGATGTCTACTTCATGCTCGGTAAATTGGAGAAAGCCGGAAGCAGAGAAGCAACAAACGTAGAATCGCTACAGTCTATCTGGGTGGATATAGATTGTGGGGAAGGTAAGGCAAGTAGCATAGAGTCGTCTACTGGCCTGCCGCAGGGGTACGAAACTAAGAGAGATGCGCAGATAGCACTTAAAAAGTTTTGTGAGACCGTAGGTCTACCCCTCCCTGCTGTAATAGATTCTGGGGGCGGAATACACGCATACTGGGCACTAACAGAAGAAGTGCCTAGAGCTAAGTGGCTACCTATATGCAAACGCCTTAAGCAAATCTGTGTAACACAAGAGTTTTACGCCGACCAACGAGTCTTTGACGCATCCCGTGTTTTACGGATGCCGGGGACCTTCAATCAAAAGTACGATCCTCCTGCTCCAGTAAGAGTAATAAGAGGCTCGACCAACCGCATTGACCCAGACGAGCTTCGTGAAATACTCGGGGTTGACCCCGATGCAGAAGAAGCGGAGAAGAAGCCACTTGCAAAAGACCCACTGCAAGAGCTGTTAAACCAAAACTACACAAGCGTATTTAAAAAGATAGTCACCCGTGCTGACGGCTGTTTACAGCTACATGACTGCATACGGAACAGAGAGACTCTAGCTGAACCTCGTTGGTTCGACGCATTGTCTATAGCTAAGTTCTGCCAAGACAGCACTAAGGCGGCTAACATAATTTCACAGGGGCACCCAGACTACAGTCCCGAAGCGACCGAACGAAAGATGAAGGGCATAAAAGGCCCGCACTCCTGTGCAGAGTTTGAAGCTAACAACCCAGAAGGTTGTAAAGGCTGCCCGCACAAAGGAAAGGTTAAAAGCCCCATAGTTCTTGGGCAGACCCTCAAGAAAGCGAAAGCGAGTAAGCAAGGAATTAAGTACCGGCCCCCCTATGTATGGGGAGAGAACGGCGGCATCTATATGCAGTCGGAAGACGGGGAAGGCGCTCAGTTTGTCTACGAGTATGATTTCTACATCGAACAACGCATGACTGACCCTACAGACGGGGACGTTGCGATTGCTGTAGTACACCTACCAAAAGACGGGGAGCGTAGATTTACGATTAAAAACGAACAGCTAGACTCGAGAGAGCTAACTAAAGTATTGGCAAAGAACGGCGTTTTAGCAGACAGAAAGACTACTCCCTACTTGCATAAGTATGTCATCGACTCTATTAAAGCGCTATCAACAGAAAATAAGGCGGACAAAATGCGCGTTCAGTTTGGTTGGGCAGATAATTTTTCTGCCTTTATTGTGGGAGAAAGGGAGATACGGGCTGATGGTGTATACCACTCGCCGCCTTCCTCCGTTACAGCGACTTACAGCGACTACTTAGAGCCGCGTGGGTCTTACGAGAAGTGGAGAGAAGTGTTCGAACTGTATGACCGACCGGGGCTAGAGATGCACGCGTTTGCTGCGCTCAGCGGGTTTGGTTCGATACTGCTCACTTTTACAGGACAGAAAGGTGCCATCATTAACTTGGTGCACCCTAAAGCAGGCACAGGTAAAACCACAATCCTGCGCATGGCGAACAGCATAGCCGGTGATCCCGAGATGCTACTAGGCACGCCAGACGATACGGTTACAGGCCGGATAAACAAGCTAGGCACGCTGAACAATATCGTCAACACGATAGACGAGATGACAAACATTGAAGACAAGGACATAGGCAAGTTCGCTTATGCTGCGTCTCAAGGGCGGGGTAAAGAGAAAGCACACTTCCATATGAACGCTAACCGTAAGAACGAGATTACGTGGCGTAACATAACCCTGTCATCATCAAACGCATCGTTCTATCAAAAGCTAATGAACACAAAGAACTCACCTGATGGTGAGCTGATGCGGATACTTGAGTTCTTCATTGACTACCAAGACGTAAACGTAATTTCAACTGCGGAAGGTAAGGCAATGTTTGACCATCAACTTAGCCAGAACTTTGGGCATGCGATAGAACCGTTCGTACAGTACATTATGTCTAACCCCGAGCATTGCAAGAACGTAGTGCTAAGCACACAGGCAAAGATAGACAAGGAGCTTCGTTTAACTCAGCGTGAGCGTAACTGGTCAGCAGCTATGGCTTGTAACATAGCAGGAGGAATCCTTGCAGTAGAAGCGGGTATCTTCACGCTTGGTATGAAACGCATATACCACAAAGCCGCACCGGAGATTAAGAAGCTACGTGAAACTACTATAGCACCAGTAAACGACTCCTTTGCACTCATCGGTGAGTTTATCAATGAGCATACGCAAAACATATTGTCTATTGACGCAGCAGCAGACGCACGATCTGGCAAGGATAAACGTCCGTATCTAGAGCCGCGCGGGGCTTTGTATATTAGGGAAGAACCAGATGCGAATATTATTTACATAGCTTCGGGCAGGCTTAAAGACTTCTTAAACAAAAGGCAGGTAAACTATGACTCCACGATAAGGGAGCTGAAAGACAAAGGCTGCGTTATTAGGACTCACAACAAAAACATGGGTAAGGGTATGGCTATGACGACTAGTGCTACCCGCTGTGTGTGGTTTGATTCTTCTCACCCAGAGTTTATTGGCACAAACACCATAGCCAAGGAAGCAGACAATGCTAGTGGAGAAAGTGAACTACCAGATCAACTGGACTAAGTTTAAGGCAGGGTGGTCGTTCTTTATACCCTGCCTGCATTCCCCCTCCGCCCGTCAAGTAATACTGAAGGAAACCAAACGCTTAAAGCTTAAAGTGGTTACTAAAGTAGTAATTGAGGACGGAGTGCGGGGCATCCGGGTATGGCGAACTTAAGGCTCTATAAAGTCAGCTAAGAACTTATCGTTTATCTTGCTCTGTAGCCCTTTATCGAACTTCATGCCAAGCACTAAGTCTTTCTCGTAAGCTTGTCTAGACTTGAAAGACCGCTCAAGTGTATCAGGACCGACAAGACCGGGGAAGCTACGGCTAAACTCGTTGAACTCGCGCAGCGCTTCGCGCATCAAGTCGCTATCACCTGTAGTTACGCCCATGTAGTACTTCTTAAGTATCTTCTGCTTTTTAGTACGTACTTTGGACTGGTAGTTAAGCGCGGCGGCACGGTTTTCATACAGGCTAGAGAGTTCAGCGGGGCTAAAACCAAACGCCTGTAAGAACAAATTGTATCCGTTTAGGTCTTCAACAATAGGTTGTCCGTCTATAGTACGCGCGCCTTCCTGCATGTAGCGCCCAGTCTTAAGCACATTGCGCACCGCACTTGGAGATATAGCTTCGAAGAACCGTCCGTACTCGCCCTGCTCTAGCAACCGCCCAGCGTTTCGTTCTATGTTAAGTGCGTAGCTGCCCACAGGACCCATAGCCTGCATGATAGCAGTCATAACATAGCCGTTTTGCTCGATGCTGTATGGGTCTTCTCGGAACAACAGACCGTTAGCAAGACCTACGCGGTTAGATATTTCTAGGTTAGTTATATAGTTCAGCGGGCCTTTGTAAATGAATTCGTTGGTGAACGCACGCACTTCTTCCTTCGCGTTGAACGGTTCGTCATCATCGCCCAGTAGAGCACCCATCATGTTCGCTAGTGTGGCAGCCGCGCCGTAGAAAGGCAGGCCGTTAATACCCGCGATAGCCGCACTCATACCGTAGATGCCAAGCACTTGCTTACGCGCTATTGAGCGTATCTCCGCAGTCTCGCCACGGAGTGCATTGTTTGTTGCCATAGCGGTGATAACAGCACTGTTCCAGATGAAACTCTTAAACGTAAACATTACGCGACCGAAGTTACCCTGCATCAAGCTAGGACCCTCTGCCGCCATACCGGAAGTGTGCACATCCATAGTAAGTTTTACGGCTTCTTCAACTGCCTTAGCGTCGGACTTACCCTCTGCCTTAGCAAGTTCGTACGCTGCTATTGCTGTAGTAGCACGGCTGTACTTTTCTGCTTCGGTAAACGGCAAACTAGCAAGGTTCATAGCCTTAGCACCGAGTGCATCGTAGTCCTGCGCACGCTGCCTAGAACCTTCTAGTATTTCACGCTGCATGGTGTGCTCGCGTTGCCCCATAGCGTCCAAGCCTTCTACTAAACTGGCGTACTTAGGGTCTTTAATCCACGCAGGTTCAAAGGTTTGAGTGTCAGAGTTCCAATCTTTTATGCTCGGCTTGGCAATACGCATAGCGCGAAGTAAGGCTGCATTGCTCTTTCTAAATCCGTAAACACCTACAAGCAGAGGCCCAGATAGCAACGGAACTGCACTTAAGTTAACGATGGCGGAAGAAATATTACCTGTTAGGAATAGGTTATACGCAGTCGTTGCAAAGAAAGAAGTCATAGGACCGTAGTTTGGATTAGAAATAAACCCTTCACGGCGACCTATCTCTTCTTTAACTGCTGCTTCTACACCAGTAACCTTAGCGGCTTTTATTTCGTTTAGACTGCTTTGTATCTCAGGTAAGAACTCTAAGTTACCTTGCTTGGTAACCCACTTAAGCATAGTGTCCGCATAACCCTGCACCAAGTCTTTTGTCTCACCACGTACCTTATCTGCCTTGCGAGTACGCTGCATGAAAGAGTTTTCGGGGTATAGAGTAAGAAGCTGTTCGTATACAATGGGTTGCTGCTCCGCAGGCAGGGCGTCCATTATATCTGACACAAAGCTCGTAGGTGGGAAGTCCGCTTTGCTAAAGGTAGCATTAGCAGTGCGATCAAATACCTTTTCGTCTGCAATGTTATTTCTATTAGCGTCTATAAATTTTTGCCTTTCACGCGGGGACTCGAATGCCTCAACCACACGCTCGTCTGTAGCTGGGTCAGTATAGTCTAAGAAGTAATCACCAAAACGTAGGAAAGGCACATACCCCGGAGCTGATGTTTCACGTAGAAACCTCGCCTCTAACTCAGCCCGCTTCTTGCCGTCTTTAACTTGGTCAAGCACATAGCTCTTATATTGATCGTACATGCGCCGGTAGTCTTCCCGCATGTCTTTATACATCTGCTGCACGTCAGAATCTAAACGGCGCAGGCGCGTCATCATGTTGTTAAACTTAGCTTTTTGCTCAGCCGACAACGCGTTCACGTCAAACTCTGGGTCCACTCCCACAAGGTCAAAGCCTTCCCGCCGTGCTTCTGAGGCTAACTCTGCAAGCTGCTCCGCCTGCTTGGGTTTCTTTCTAGCTATCTTTTTAAAGTTTATGTACTTTATCTGTGCAGCTTTTCTAGCTTTTTCTACTGCACCTTGGCGTTTAAGGATAGCGTCACGCAGTGTTTTTAGCGCAGGTATCTTGTCGCCGTATAGCTCTACCAAATCATTCAAGCGAAGCGCACGCAGGGCGTTGCTAAGTATTCTGCCCCCGCCGCTAGTGGTGCCAAGCTTAGATAAACCATTTAACAGGCTTTCTTTCTTGCTGCCCACTAGCTCTTTACCACTGGTCATTATGTCGCCAATAGCCTTTACGCCCATCTTAGGTGTGCCTAAGAACAACTGGTCGGTAAGCGTAGGCTCTACACCCTGAGACACATCAAGCACTTGGTCTATAAAGTCTAGGCCCTTGTCGTATGCACTCTGACCTTTACGGAACCCAAAGAACTTAGCTATGGCATCCATAATGGTTTGCCACATAGTCTTCTTGCCCTCTGGGGCCTTTATCTGCTTAAGCAACGCTTGGAACTCAGGGTTGCCTACCAGCTCCGCCGTAAACTCTTGTAAGTCTTGGCCGCCGTAGAACCCGTCCATTGTGGGCACTATCTGCGAATAAAAATCGAAGAAGTCTTTAGTTATTTGTAGGTCTGGGTTGTTGAGTGCCTGTGCTAAAGCAGCGTGAGTAACCTCATGCAACGCAGTATGCTCGTTCATCCCATTTGTTGGGTCGAGTGTAATTACATCAGTGGCAGCGTCATAGAAACCGCTTGTGCCTTCTGGAGTAGCACCAACAACAATGCGAGTACGTAAGTTTTGAGATGCTATTTTACGCAAGATGCGTTGTATCTCAGGAGACTGGGAAGGAATAAGTTTATTAAGCAAAGGTGCGAGCCGCCCGCGCGTTGCAAGCTGGCTTATCTCGGGGTTGAAGGCAGCGCCCTTATAGACAGGACCAAATGCTTTCTTACCAGTGCGGTTGAAGGCATTCTTAATACCCTTCTGTATCTTGGTGTCTACATCGTCCTCTACAGTGACGTTTTCCTGTACAACAGCTTCGCCTTCTGTAGTGACTTCAAGGTCTTTGGGCGCAGTGCTTAGTAAGCTAGCCGCAGTCATACGAGGGGCGGGCGCAGGCTTAGTAGGTGCTTTCTTAGTGGGCGCAGGCTCAACAGTCTCCGCAACAGGTGCAACGGTAGGCTCAACAGTCTCCGCAACAGGTGCAACGGTAGGCTCAACTACAGGCTCAACGGTAGGTTGAGCGGCAGGTTCAAGCTGCTGTATGACATTATCAATAGCGTTAATGTTAGCAGCGGACCCACTGCGCTCCGCCACGGCACGTAGATCAGTTACTACTTGAGCGCGCTGCTCAGGCACAGTCAAGTCGCGCCCTGCAAAGGCTTTCTTAGTAGCAGCGTTAACTGGCAACCCTTGGCTTTTCAAGAAGTCATTGAGGGCCTTGCCTACGCTAGGTGCACGGGTTTGTTCGCCGGGAAGCCCAGCAAATATATCACCCTGCCGTGCAGCAACCGCATCTTCTGCAACATCTGTAGGGGCTACGGCAGGTTGTAAGTCTAGTTCTAACTGTTCAGCGCTAAGCAAACGAGCACGTCGCTCTGTAGCTAATTTTTCTGCTGCTGCTTCTTCTGCTTCTGCACGCTTGCGCACTGTAGGAGTAAGTTCTCCTTCCTCAGTGAACATCTCGCGTTGTCCTGTGGCTTGTCGCTTTTCCTGCTGTGCCGCTGTTTTTGCCACTTCTTTGGCAGTTTGCACGTCGCGCGTAAGTATATCCAGCTCAGCTTGAACTTCGGTGCCTTTTTCTTGCGCACGTCGCTCTGCTTCTTGCTGTATATCTTTTTTCTTAAACTTAGCTAATTCTGTTTGCTCTGGGGTAGGCATCAAAGTAGAAGCTACAGGAGCGCCGAATAAATCACCTTGCTCTGGCTGCGCTTGTATATCTTCAATGGTAGCGGTTAGCTCGGCTTCTTCTGCCGCCTTTCTATTAAGCTCGTCTCTTAGTTTACGCGATTCTTCTAGATCAGCTAGCCGTTGGGCACGTTCCATGCCTTCTCTAGCACCTTGAACACCACCGCCAACTGTACCAAAGCCGCCGCCAGCCACAGCGCCACGGACACTAGCTTCCATGATGCGGTCAAACTCTTTACTACCAAAAATATCTGGGTTGTCGTCAATGAACCGCTCGGCAGCGATGCTGATGCCTTCTTGTGCACCTTCGGTTAGACCTTCTGTACCGAGACCTTTTGCTAAGCCCGCAGTGCCCGACCGTAATACACCTCGTGACATGCCCGACTTTTCGAGTAGCTTTTCTACTACTCCTGCTTTCATAGGACCAGAGATATTTTTAGCTAAAGCAGCAGGAAGGATCGAATCTAGTGCAGCGGCAGCAGAACCAAATAGCAATGCTGTACCGGGTGCAGTCTCTCCGGTCTCTTGGTAGATATTTTGGAAGATTTCAGGTGCGTTTAAGGCATACGAACCAAAGCCAGCGCCAGCAAGCTGACCCGCCGCACGAGTGGCACCCAACACAGGAGCAGCCGCACCGCCTGTTAACGCCGTAGCTAAAGCCACACCTAGGTTAGGTATCTGCTCACCAATAGTCTCGGCAACGAACTTAGTGAAGTCCCCTACGCCCTCTACATCTTTGTAGCTTGGGAATATAGGAGCAGGCAAAGCCGCCTCTTTCTCGGCAGCCTCTTGAAACTGACGTTGAGCATACTCTTCGGCGCCTACAGCACTTCCCACTAATGCAGGGATGATGTCCGTAACAGTAGAGCCAAGTCGACCCACGCCACGCTCAAAGCCAGTAGTAAACGCTTCACCTATACCTACCTCGGGTTCGGGTGGGGGTACTTGGCTTAGCGCGTATTGGTATGCTTGTGCGTCTGTGGTTTCTTCTGGTGCTTCTACTTGGTAAACGCCGCCATCAGGCATTTGTATTTCAAAAGTAGCCATCTAGTTTACTCTTGTGACTGTTACACCTTCAGGTAATCCGGGCATCCCGCCAACGCTTCCTGCCATACCTATAGTACTTAAATACGCTTCTAGCTCGGGCCGAACTGCTTGGAGTACGCGGGGGTCAAACATACTTTCTGCCCCTATTTGCTCTTGTATATCCATAAGCCGCACGCGGTTTTGCTCTATAAATTTACCCACAGCTTCGCGTTGCTCTTTGCTTAAGGTCGCTAAAGCTTTAGACTCCGCCACTGTTTTAGTAGCCCCAATTTTCTCGCGCTCAACCCCAAGTTGCTGACGAAGCTTATCTAATTGATCTTGACGTGCCTGAGCTATTTGTCGAGCCTTTGCGCTTTCCTCTACAATCTTAGCAGCTTCAAAACCTTTAGATGCACCGGCACCTCGACCCAATGTTTCGGCAACGTTTAACAAACCTTGCGTACCGCCTATTTTATCCAGCAAACCAGCGAGACCTGCACCACGCTGCGCTGGCCTATCGCCCCCTCCTCTTGCAACCCTTGCACGTTCGTCAGTCCGCTGTTGGGCTGTCATTTCGGGAGCGTCAGGGAACATATCTCTAAGCGCCGCCTGTTCGCCTTCATTTGCATCTATAGCCCGGACCAAAGCTGCGGGGGCGTCACGGCGGAATATGTCTGCTTCAGTTGGTACAGTGACATCTGTAGGAGCTACCGAAGGTTCTTCACCTATAAGAGCATCTGCTACTTTAGCTCCAAGCGCACCAGTAACAGCTGTCCTTCCGGGGCTAAACTGCCGATTTAAGGGTACACCTGCTTCTCTTGCTTTCTCAGCGGACATCATTTTGCCCTTTGGTCCTCGTACGGCACTGCCCGGTCCAGACATCTTAGGAGTAGTCACAGCTTTCGCAGCTAAGTCCTTAGCTCTTTGCACCGCTGCGGGACCGTATTTTTGGACCACCGGCTTTAGCGCTTTACTTGACAGATTTAAAAGCTTAGCGCCACCGTACGCCCCCAATATAAGGTTTGCAGCTGCCCCTACTGGGTCGTCTTTGAAAGGCTCTATAAGATCGCTAGGAGACATACCAGCTTCTACTATTTCTCCTGCTGTTAAATCTACGCCTTCTAAAGATTCACGCTCTGGCGCTATCAAATTGCGAAGGAACCCTGTAACGCCCCCACCCTCGTTGAAGTTTTGTACATCAGCGGCGGGGTCAATACCTTCTAGCATCTGCTGCATTTGAGCTTGTTGCTTTAAGTAATCCACTGCACGTTGGGCTTCAGCCATTTCGTTTGCTTCGCGTTGTGCTTGTAAACGGCTCGCTACGCGTAATGCTCCAATACCACCCATTTCTTTATCCGCTGCGTAGTCAGCCGCAGCTTGTGCAGCTTTAGGGAAAGCCTCAGAGAACGCGTTGCGACGGCTTTCTTGTAACCTGCCCATAGTTCGTAGTGCGCCTAGGCCGCCTAACTTTTTATCTTCCGCATAATCAGCAACTGCTTTCTCAGCTTTGGGGAATGCTTGTGCAAATCGCGTTCTATTATTGTCTTCTTGCTTTGCCCCCATATCACGGAGGTAGTTGGCAGGGTCAGAAAAACGGGGGTCACGCTCGCCCATGTTCATAGTAGGGCCGCCCATAAGGTCTGTTTGGGCTTTAGCAACTGCTAGTGCGTCAGGAATGTTTGGCTCGTAAAGCTCCGACTTAGTTTCTTCTGGTACTGTAGCAAACCGAGAAGCTAGTGCCCGATCTGCACGCTCTTTAGTCTCGCGTCGCTGGCGTTCTGTATAGCTTTCAGGTGCGGTTGTAGAGATGGTCCTGCCGCCGCCCATTTGTAAATCTCTTCTGCGATCTTCTCGCTCAACCTGCCCCATAATTTTGCTTACATAAGGCTTAGTCTGCATGGCTTGTGGCAGGACATCGTAGTCTTTACCGGCAGCGACAAACTTATCAGCATTACCCGGACCGGCGTTGTATGCAACAAGAGCAGCTTCCATATCGCCGTCGTACCGGTCGATCATCGCTTGTAGATATTGCTTGGCAAACTTTCGGCTAGCCTCTGGGTCAAACCGACTGCCCTCCATAGGAGACACACCAAAGCCCGGATCAGCCGCAGTTGCAGGCATTATTTGGTACGCGCCTTCAGCGCCTGCGCTACTTACCGCACGAGGGTCACCACCACTTTCCGCCATCATAAGCGAATCAAGCAGTGCATCTATGTCTACACCCCCACCTTTTTTGTAACCGACAATACCGCCCATAGCCATACCATTTGGTGTGTCGTACTCACCACGGGCTTTGGCAGCTTCTACTTCAATGTTGTAACCGCCTTGATTGACGTTGTTGTAGCTATCTAAGTCTGCCTGTATGCGGTCTAAAGTTTCTTGGGGGGCACCAGAAGCACGTAACTTATTGTAGGCATCTTGCAGTTTCATGAAAGTTTCTAACTGCTCTTGCATTGGGTCTTGCTGTTGGACATCTCCGCCTTCCGCGTAACCAACAATACCACCGCCCGCCATACGGGCTAAGTTAGGGGCGGCTTGTCCGGGTAGTCCCATAGCGGCACGGTTTTGCATCTGCATACTGCGCTGGCCTTGCATCTGAACTCCCGGTGCTAGACGCTTAGCTAGACTAGTCTCCATTTGCCCTACAACGTTAGCAGGGGTGGGCATTTGCTGAGCCATATCACGCTCACGAGCAGCGGCTTCAACCAACTTAGTAGCCTGCTGTAAAGCAAGAGCGTACTTAAGCTGAGGGTCTACACTCTGCCTACGCATAAGTTCAGGTACGCCCAACTCTGTAAGCTGGTCAATTTCGTATCCAATGCCGCCTGTCATAGCCATAATCGTAATCTCTTTAAACTTTAGGTGCTTCTTTAGAGTCGCTAGGGTTCAGGAAATCAAGCCCTAAGTTTTTATACAACTCACCCAAAAGTCCTACATACCCTAGGCCAGTACTAAGACCACTAGGCTCAATATAAGTTGTTTCTTGCTTAGAAATAGGCAAGCCTTGTAGTAACGACTGCTGGTACTGAACCTGCTTGTATGGATAGTCTCGCTCTTCTGCGAACTGTGCGTAGTCAGCGGCAATGCCTTGACTCTCGATGTCACGCTGTAACCCACCGCCCACTTGCTGCGCTGCCAATGCAGATAAACCGTAACGGTTAGTTAAGTCTTGAGCTGCCATTTGACGTAACTAACCGTTACGGTTT
>Ga0233412_10000359_pt1 | contig 26669 bp, 25 predicted proteins | sample Na_anoxic_4_MG_FD_180667 | JGI IMG/M metagenome (GOLD analysis project Ga0233412, IMG submission 180667) | Seawater microbial communities from Saanich Inlet, British Columbia, Canada - Na_anoxic_4_MG | ecosystem: Environmental > Aquatic > Marine > Inlet | place: Canada: British Columbia...
CTCCCTCCGGCACATCTCTATTTAAGTGTCTTTTTTTCTTTACATTGCCCGTAATATAATCTATTATTTTACCTCTGAATTGCATAATAACATCTTTATCAGGGTTTTTTTCATTATCCAAAATCATTAAAAGCGATGCGAACAAGCAATCACCATCATCTTTAATTTTAACTCTTTCTAATCCCAATCTCTTCAGGGCTTGTGTCTTTATATCACCGCCGTCTTCGCTTTCTTTTATAACGGCGACATCGGTATCTGGTAACCAACTTCTGGCGGCGCTTATCATACATTTAATGGTTATGTCTGTCGTGCCCCCAAAATTTTGGCGCTTTTTAAATTCTTCTATGATTTTTTCATCGGTCATTTCCGAATTAGTATTAAGTAATTTTATTATGAACTCCACATTATGGTTTATATCTAACTCATCACATTTCGGGTCATCCAATATTTCATCCATTTTATTTCCAAGTGTATCAATAGCTTTCGCCGTATCTCGTACGCCATCTGCTTGTCTATCTGATTCTATTTTAGCTAATCTCTCAGCTTCTTCTTCTTCTTCTTGGGTTTTTTGATCAAGAATTATTTCTCCTGCTTTTCCTCCTACTTCTCCGGGTTTCACCAATTCGCCATAATCTTCAGGTTTCACCAATTCGCTTCCATCATCTTCAGGTTCTTCTGTTTCCGGTATTGATACTTCAACTTCTTCGGGCAATGAATCTATTATTCCACCTTCTAATAATTTTTGATTAATATCTTTAACAATTATTTTATACTTATCATAACCGGAATCGAGAAAAGTCTTTAGTTTAATATGGGTTATTATATCTTTATTTGTGAAAGGATATTCTCTATCGAACCAATAATCAGGAATAGCCTTGCCTATTTTTTTATCCTTAGTCGTACCAATAAAAGTAGCATTTTTTATTTTATCAGCTATTTCATTGGTTTTATAAATTTTTTTATTTATTTTTAATTTCCCTTTATCGCCTACTTTCTTTCCATCAGTATATAAAAATTTGTATTTATTAATAAAAATGAAAGGTCTTCCTGAATTTCTGGGCCACAAAAGTTTTGTTTTTTCAGCATCATATAATATTCTACCGTCATCTTTCCATTCAAAATCTTTACTGAATATATTTCGGTTTTTTTTTCTTAACAATGAGACAGGAACGAATGGAACTAAAAGATTATTGGCTTTTTTCATAAATGAATTGTAATCTACATGATAAATTCCATCTAAAGCGTGTTGAAGAGTATTATTTTCGAATTTACCTAAGAAACCTTCAATATGACTTAAAGTATTGTCGTCTATATCAGAATTTTTTGGAAAATATATGCGTTCATCATCTTTATATGTTTCCCAAATATCTGTTATTTTATTTACTATAGTTATACCGGGATTATTTTTTTCAATTTCTTTTAATCGGTGTTCATCCATAAATCCGTTTTTATACAAAATTAAAGAACTGGAAAATAATTGGTCGAATTTTTCATTGAAATTTTTAAAACTACCGTGTTGTTTCTCAATTTGTTCTATACAATAATCGAAATGTTTTCCATATGTTTCTTCTAAATTACAAGTTAATGGGTTTAAATACTTATTCCAATATGGGTTATTAGGGGTATCGATTACCAAAGTAGCTCTTTTATGTTCGCTAATATTTGCTTGTTGTTTATCTAAAGATTTTTTTAAATCGTAAGGAACACTGGGTTTTCGTCCAGATAAATAAAATCCGCTGGCTAATCCTTCGGATAATTGTTGTAAGCAGACAGTTTTATTAAAGTCACCTATTGAGTGATTCCAATGGTTATTTGTCTTAAACTGCAAATCATTCATAAAGCTAACTTTTTCTTTTGTGGGATTATAAACATCTGGTATTTTGTTATATTTATCAAAATCAACAAGTTCTTTTAAATTGTGAATAGGATTTTTTTTATTTAAATTAATGGATGTTCTGATATTTTTAAAATGAATTAAATTGAATAATATACAACCGTCAATTCCGTATTTATATAGATATTTCATATACAATCGCGAATTTTCATTAGTACCATTAAATTCTTGATCTATAGAAAGAAGTCCTGATGCGTGCGACCATTCAGAAATAGAAATCTGCACGAATTGATACCACCATGACATTTTAGTTCGGTTATCATCGAAATAGAGTGAAACTTTTCCAGTATCACCATCAACGTGATAGTTTAAAGTATCTGTTTTATTTTTTTTACTTACGTTAAGGAAAGCTTCGTGATGTGAGTTGGGGGATTCCATATTTTCTATTTTATTGATTATTTCAGTAAGTGTGAAAGGGTCTTCATCTTTTTTACGGAAAACATTAAATTTATTTTTTTCAGAATCAATCCATTTACGGAGTGGATTAAACTTTTTATATTTTTGATGATTCATATGCAATTGTCCAAGTTTTATTGTATCTATACTTGGATAACCAGTAGATTTCCATTTTTCTGCATCTCTATCATAGAATGTGTTCCATTTATTATTTATATAATCCCAGAATTCAGTAAATAAATAAGGGTCTATAAAATTGGCCATGGTCATCATTTTGCAAGCGTATTTTAAACAATATTTTTTATCTTTTATTTCGACGTTGTTATGAAAAAAAGTACGTAATTTTTGTTTAAAAAAAATGTGTATATGTAAGGCGGCAGCGTCAATTATATTAAATTCTTTTTTATTAATATTTGATGTAGATTGAATGGTTTTAATGAACATATTCAGGTCACTTTGCACATAAGTAGCGATATGGTCTATATTTTCCCAAGGGATTTTCATTTTAGTAGCTGCAAATTTTTTAATGAAAGAATGGTTTATACCTTTAATTTTACCGTTTATAACGGCATTATAAATAGTTTTTTTAAGAGAGTCTTTTATTTCTTTACCATCGGGGTCATCCCTCTTCAATGCTCCACCATTGAAATCAACAAACCACTCGTCAATATTGGAATGTTTTAAAAAATAATACTGAGAGAAAAGAGCTAGTTGTGCGGTATAAAAATAGAAAGGGGTTTTCCAAAACTCATCTTTGCTATGTGAAAAATCATACTCGTGGAAACCTTTACTGGCGGTTTTAACAAACGAGCCCAAGTTTCTATCAATATCTTTTAATATTTGATCAAAATTTTTATGCATTATTTTTTTAATGAAACTGTCGTTAGGTGAAAGTTTGTTTAACTTATCCCATTTATTAAAAAATTCATTAGGGGATTTATTTATATTAGATAACTGTAGATTCATATCGTGACTGGATGCTAATTTATAGTCATCGCGAAGTTTAAATCTTAAAATATTTAATTTTTCTTCCGGTCTAATTTCATCGTTAGACTCAAAAAAAAATTCTTTTTCAAATTCGTCAAATTCCTTTTGAATATTTTGATAATATTTCATGGGGAATTTTAAATCCTGTAATAATGTTCCCATACCCATTTCTTTACGTTCATTTTTAAGTTTATTATCTTTGGAAAATTTTTCTTTAATACTTTTAGTTATTTTTTCCAATTCTTCAGCTTCCATTTTTTCGGCAGCTTTTTGTTCATCTTTTTCTTTTTTCTCCATTTGTTCATCATCGTAGTATTTGAATTGGTTAACATTAACGTGCGTATCTTTAATTTTGTATTTGCGAATGTCTTCGGCGTCTATGAGATTACTTATTTTAGTTTTTTTTTGCTTGGCGTTAGGGTCTACAATGAAAGAGATTGATTTTTTATTGCCCACATTTTTAAAAATTTGATTATTGGTGTTTTTGAGTTTTAAAACCTGGCGATTTTTTAATTCTTTTTTACCACCTATGTGAATAATTGCTCTACGGTTGATAGGCATTAAATATAATAAATGAATAGATAATTAAATGTGTGATATTATGTAAATAATTAATATTATTAATATAGTGAATAAATAATGGAAAATATAGATTTAAATTTGGAAAATTATAACTTAACAGACTTATTGAATTTATTTAAATTGGATATTTATTTTAAAGAAGATGATTTGAAAACGGCTAAAACTATGGCTTTAAAAACACATCCTGATAAATCGCGATTAGACCAGAAATTTTTTGTATTTTTTATGAGAGCTTACCAAAGAATAGAACAGATATATAATTTTAGAAAGAAGAAGGAGCAAGACATTCATAATGTAGAATATAGTTTAGACACAGGAGATATAACGAGTGAGGGGGATAAAGAATTATTAAAAAAATTGGACGGGAAGGATGTGAAAGATTTCAATAAATGGTTTAATAAGATGTTTGAGAATACGAAAGTTGGGGATGGTAGAGTGGATAATGGATATGGGGATTGGTTAAAATCGGAGGAAGATAGAAACGATGTGAAAGTTTCAAGTACGAGTGAATTTGGAAGATATTTTAACCAAAGAAAGAAAGATGCGAGAGAATTGGTAGTTCACAAGGGTGTTGAGGAAAGGGAATTGAATGTAGGATATAATTTGAACAGGGAAGGTTTAGAAGAATATAGTTCAGGCATATTTAGTAAATTAAGTTATGAGGATTTGAAGAAGGCGCATACGGAGACGGTAGTCCCTGTAACAGAGGAAGATTTTTTGATAAAAGAGAAGTATAAGAATGTGGATGCATTAAATAGGGTGAGGGAGAAACAAGATGTGACGGCGATATCATTAGAACAATCGCGGATGTTATTACAAGAGAAGAGGAATAAGGAGACGTATATGACTACCAATACAGCATATAATTTATTAAGACAAGACGAGGAAGTTAGGAGGATGAATGATAAATGGTGGATGGGATTGAAACAATTGGATGACCGTTAAATATTAATTAATTATAAATAATTAATTATGTCTATAATTAATATATGATAAGAAAAACGGAGGATGTAGCAAAATATATAATGATGTTTTTAGTATTGACTGGTGTTGGTTATTTATATGATAAATATAAAAAAAAATATGATGGGGATGATGAATTGAGCAAATATCATTTAGTTAAAAAATTTTTATTAAATGAGGAACCGGGATTAGGGAATATAAGCGGCAAACCGACATTATGGATACATTCAGAATATGAATTGAATTCAAAGAGATGGAGGAACTTTGGCTCACGGAGTAGTAAGAACTTGAATAAAAAGTATGTAGAGATGTGTGTAGAAAGTGTGGTGAAATACTGTGGTAATTCATTTAATATATGTTTAATTAATGATGATTCTTTTAGCAAGTTAATACCAGGATGGCAGGTGGATATGGATTTAGTATCTGATCCAATAAAAAAACATATAAGAATTTTAGCATTGATGAAAATACTATATTATTACGGAGGGATGTGTTTGCCGAACAGTACCTTAATAATGAAGGATATTAGACCATTATACAATGAATTGTTAAGGGTGCGTTGTATGTTTGCTGGGGAGATGGTGAGCAGAAATTCAACATCAACGATGACGCGATTTTATACGAGTAATAAGATGATGGGGTGTAAAAAGAAATCGGAGTTAATGAACGGATTAATAAAAAGAGTTGAATTATTGTTATCAAATGATAATACGGAACAAATGGATTTTGAAGGGGAGGTAGATAGAATATTATATAAGATGCATGATGATAATACAATAAGTTTGATAGAAGGTAAAGCGTTTGGTAATAAAACGAAAGATGATAAAGCGGTATTAGTGGATGATTTATTGGGGAACAGTTATATTAATTTTGATAGAAATATGTTTGGAATATATTTACCAAAAAAAGAGATAGAGAAAAGAACAAAATTTCAATGGTTTGGAAGATTAAATAGACAACAGGTATTAAACGCGAATACGATAGTTACTAAATATTTTTTAATTAGTGCAGGGCAATAAAATATTTGATTTCGTATGTAGATTTTAGATAAATAATTTTGGAGGTGTATGGGATATGATGATATTTGGTAAGCTGTCTTAAAATAGTGATAAAATTTTTATAAGTTTTATCTCTTTCTAAATAGAATTGTTTGGATTTGAAATAATGGGGTTTAATTTTATCATAAAAACTCTGTAGCTCGTCGGGAAATTTTAGTTTAATTTTTTTAAACGTGGTTTTGGAAAAGATATAAAAATTATTTGTTTTGTCGCAAAATTCTTTCAAGAATTCAAAAATTATATCTTTGGGGAAATTTGTTTTAAGGATTTGACTCATGAATATATAATATTAACATTTTATTAATTTATTTGTAAATAATACCAATTCAATTTCATTTTCGTGTATATTATGAAAAATAGAGATGTATTCACATATGATTTTTATTATTTTATATTTAATATTTTGTTCAACGGAATCGGTTATTTTAATAAAAATGAAATAATTATCCAAAATATCCATAACGGAGTAACCCTTATTATAAATATCAAAAATTTTAGCAACAGCTTTAGATATGTTTTTTTCTTTTAACCAAGAATTAGTATAATGTTCGAATTCATAAAAACTGATATTTGTGCATATTTCCTTTACTTTTTTGGTGCCGATATTTATATTTAAAAGTTTGAATTTTTCCAAATAGTTAATAATTTGTCTAACAGAATTGTTGCTAATGTTTAGTATTAATTCTTGTGCCTTTTTATCAATAACAATATTTTCACTGTTTTTAATTTTGTTAAAAATTTTATTTAATAAATCTCTTTTGAAGGGTTTAATTTTAATAATGCTACATCTGGATTGTAAAGCGTCGATGACTTTTTGAATATTGGTGCAACTGGCTAAAAAATGTATATTATGACTATATTTATCAATACAATTTCTAAAAACTTGTTGGCTTTGTTCATTAATGAGGTCGATATCATCAAGTACAATAATTTTTTTTTTGAATGGGATATTAGATCTTGTTTGACTAAAAATTTTAACTTCATTTCTGTAATATTGAATGCCTTGATCTTTTAAATTATTAATAATAAGAACATTATGTTTGGGTATTTGTTCTAAATTGTAGTATTCGCGAATGGTTGCTTCAATTAAGGAAGTTTTACCGGAACCATTGTTGCCGATAAGCAAAATGTTTAAATTGTTCATGTTAATCATAGTTTTTAATAATTTGATATAATCAGGGTCAATAATAAAGTCGGGATATTTTTGAGGTTGGTATTTTTTTAAGAAAGGAGTATTCATAATATTAATATAATATTTTTCGTTAAATAGTATTTAAGTTTATGTTATGGTAAATTATACAAATGGATTATTATAAAATATTAGGAGTTAGCGATAAATCAACTAAAGATGAGATAAAGAAGGCTTATCGTAAATTATCGTTACAATATCATCCGGATAGACCGAATGGTAATTCAGATAAATTTAAACAGGTGAATGAAGCTTATGAAACATTAAGCGATAATGAAAAGAAGATGCAATATGATATGAGACGTGGGGGTGGACATCATAGGATGCCGGGGGGTATGCCTGGGGGGATGCATGGGATGCCTACACATCCAGAAGATTTTTTTAAAATGTTTTTTGGTGGAATGCCTGGCGTGCATATGAATATGGGACCAATGAATCCAAATATACCGCGGGCGAATATAAATATGAGAAGAATGATGATTCCCGCGACTATACACAAGAAGATTAAAATAACAATAGAGGAGGCGTATTCTGGTATAAATTATCCTTTAGAAATAGAACGTGAGGTATTTGAAGAAGATGGTTCAATAAGGAGAGAGGAGGAGAAAATATATATAAATATACCCAAAGGAGTAGATACAAATGAGATGATAATAATAAAAAACAAAGGTAATTGCAATCAGATGAAAAGATATGGAGATATAAAAGTTATAATCAATGTTGAAAATAAGACGAAATTTAATAGACAGGGGTTAAATTTATATTACATACATGAATTAAGTTTGAAAGAAGCATTGATAGGATTTGATATAGAATTTAAACATATAGATGGTAAGAATTATAATATGAATCATAGTGGTAAGGGAGTTGTAAATCCATCATCACAATTAGTAATGGAGGGTATGGGTATTGAGAGAGGCGATCACAGGGGGGCGTTAATAATAAAATTTAAAATAGAATTTCCAAAAGAATTAACAGATGAACAAAAAGTGGGTTTATTAGAAATATTATAATATAAATAATTAACTAAATAATATTAATTATTTATGATACACGTTTAGTTGGAATATCAGCACTAACAATATATATGGAATTTTCAGTTATGATGATATATTCTTTTTCAACTTTATAAATTTTGTTAATAGGGCTGGTATATTCTTCTTCGCTTTTTACAAGAAGTTTTTCTTCATTTTCTCTTACACCAATAAGAACTTCTTTATCACAAGATGAAGTCCAATAATCAAACATGATTGGTTTATCTTCAACGATTGCTAATTTAGCACAATGTTGTAGTGTGGTTCCAGAGGGCAAAGTATAATTTGATCTGGATTCAGTGGAGGATTCAGCGACGGCAGACATTATAATTATATAATTAGATATTTATTTAAACTTTAAGTTGTTTAAATAATAAAAAAATATTAATTGTAGTTATATGGAGAAATTGGAAAGTAAAAACAATAATACGAACTTGTTGGATGTTGGAAATTATAAAAAAGAACTAAATTCAGATACATTTCATAGGTGTGTAAATATTTACATAAACATAGGGAATCATTGTGTTAAATATTTGTTGAGCAATTTAAAAACGACGAATAAAAAGTATTTAAATTTTATAATAAAAAGGGGTTTAACAACATTGGAACATGTTCATAATCTATTATTTATATATACAAAAAACGATAATATGGTGAATCATCATTTAGAGAAGGCATATTTATATTATGTTGAATTTGTGAGTCAAATAGGAGAAGATACGAATCAATTTATAAAATTAAATTCAAAGGACGCTACACTATTTGTTTATAAGAAAACGATATATGATATAAATACGGATTATAAAAAGAATATGCGATTAACAAAGAAAGATATGAAATTTGCGAATATGATGAAAAAATTCACGGAAATATATAATGATGTTATTTTCAATATGATAGCTTTAATGAATAACAATTTGATAACGAATATGGATAAATTGAATAAATATATGGAATATAATAAAAAATTTGAAAAGATAATATTGAATATTTATGATATATTTTTAAACAATGACTATAAAAATTTTATAAAAATAATGAACGAATTTATAGATGATTTGGTGAAAATGAAGATAACAATATCTGAGTATATAAAATATTTATTATTATTGACAAATAAATATAATAAGAAAAAGGTAACGTATGATAATTTCAAAAAGAAATTATATTCTCCAAAAAAAAATATAGTATATAAAAAAACACCATTAAAATACATAAATTGGTTGATGAATTAAATTGAAACTTTAATTTTTCTCTTACGAATTTTGGGTTGAATTTTTTTCTTTTTAGGAGGGACCTCGATATTTTGACTAATATTTGCGTATTGTGTTATAAATATATTTTTTAAAAATTCATATACGTGTTTAAGGATATTTTCATCACAGTGACCGACAATTAGAACGCTACCGGTTCTAAAAATCATAAAGGAGACTTCTCTACAAATTCTTTTTTCTTTTTCTTTTTTTTTCAAATTATAACATTTATTTTTACAATCACATACACCATTATAAATATGATTATTTGGATTGTAATAAAATTTACATTGTATTCCAGGATATGAACAGGGGTCATATAATGAATGAATGTTATATTTAAATTTTAATAATTGGTGTAATTTTTGACGATTTATGTAAAACCCACAAGAGAAATTTGAATTGATGAGTACGTTTTCAATTTGTTTTTCATTATAAGAAACATTAGTATTAAGAATTTTAGACATAATAGAAGACAAATTGTCTAATGCTATAATTAAAGTCTTATCATTTTGAATACCAGGGATTTCTAATTTTCCGGTGTTGAAAATTTTTATATGTACTTCTTTAAAAATATTATCTTGAATGATACGCAAAATAATGGCGAAACAATTATAGAAAGCACCTTTTTTCTTTTTTCTAAAATTATTAAGGTCTTTTTTGGAAATGCCGATGTCTACTTTGCGAACATCTTTATATTTTGTTTCTGTAATGATTTCTTTTATGATGTCGCAAGATATATTTTTTTCTTTATCTATCTTTCCATTAAGTATTGCGGTTTCTTCGGTGTTACAACAGTTGAATTTCATAGATTTTTTAAGAATACCAGATTGTGGCATCCAGTAATCGATAATTGGTATATTCCAAAATGTGGTTTCTAAATCAATATTATTTTGATTCAAAAATGCTATTTTAGTTTTAGTGCTTATGTATATATCGCTGCATTTCACAGTATATTCTGGTTTATCTTTTTCAGTCGTCTTTAAGTTTGATTTAGAATTAATTGTAAAGTTTTCCCATTCATCATTTAAAGAATCCATATTATATAAACAATATTGGAATCTTTAAATCAATTTTATAATTTATTACACATATATTAATAATAAATTATGTCATTCTTAATATATAATGGAAACAACCGTTTCATTTAGCAATTATGGTGTTAAAAAAAATACACAAAAAACAAAAAAAATAATAATGGACCAAATATTAAAAGAGTACGAGTTGAAAAGAAATAATTTTAATCCTACTATGCAGTCACCCAATCTTTTCAATAATAGATTAAATCAACGTATGAAGCTATATTATTCATCTTTGATGAAATTGTGAATTATAACAATTGTATAATCGATGATATATCTATCTTTTATATTTTTATTATGCAATATAAATTCCATTTCATCCAACCATTCCCTTTTTAGTATATTTTTTTTGTTATGTATTAAATATAAAAAAAATTTAATCACAAATTGTCTCGGTTGAATATTGAAAAAAATACATTTTTTATGAATGTAGTCCTTTATATCATTATCTTTCTTTTTACTCATTTTTTTCAACAATTTTACCCAAAAATTATCTTTAATAACATTGATATTTATCGTATTATTCGTATGATTTGATTGTATATAATTTATCATACTTCTTATATCTGATTTGAAATAATGCTGTATAGACAATAATTGATTTTGTGTTATATTTATATCTTCTTTATTCACTATATCTAATAAAAAATGCGATATGTCTTTCTTGGGTAATTGGCAAAATCTCAATCTAACAAATTCATTTTGTAACGACATATCAATCCTGCTTATATAATTACAAATTAAACAAAACCGTATATCGTCAATATATTGTTGTATTAAATACCTTAATGCTTGTTGCGCATTCTTCGTCATGTAATCCACTTCGTCCAATATTACGAATTTAATACCTGACCCAAATAAGGTTTTCGTATCTACAAATGACTTTATCTGATTTCTAATTATATCTATACCCCTATCATCCGAAGCATTTAAATGTATTTTCAAACCCTTTCTCTTTTGACCATTCTTTTCTTGATAAGCATCTATTAAATTAATAATAGTTGTCGTCTTACCAGTTCCCGGTGGTCCATAAAATAATAAATTAGGGAAATTATTAGTTTCTATAACATTAGTTAGCAATCTTTTATTCATCGGTTCTAATACAATGTCTTCAAATTTAGTAGGTCTATATTTTTCAACCCAAGGACTATTCTTAATCATTATTATTATTCAAGTATAAATTTTTAAATATTAATAATTTATATATATTAATATGGCCAGTTTGACAACCGAAATTGATGACCTTACCGATGGAATGAAAAATATGTCTATGAGAAATAAAACCAGTATATTTTGTTTCGCCAGAATGAATCCACCGCATCAGGGACATGGTAAATTAATCGCTGCAATGTTAGGCATTCAAAAAAGTTTAAGAAGTCAAGGAGCTGATGCTGATGTTCATATTCTATTACAATCAAAATCTAATCAACCTTCGATGAAGGCAGCAAAAAAAACAGACCCTTTGTCGTTTGATGTTAGAAAAAAAATAATAACAAATTATATTCAATATTCTTTTCGCAAAAATATGGATGATATTTATATTGAGTCATATAATACAGCACAATATGCTTTCGATCAACTTATACAAAAAGGTTATAATCGTTTTTATTTTATTATGGGAAAAGATAGAAAAGATGCTTTTAGTAGTCCAAGCGCAAATCCAACTGGATATGTTCCTATGTATAAACACGTTGAAAAAGAAAGAGAAGTAAATGGCGAAACCATAAAAATTAATTGGGCAAAGGTAACCATTGAAAGAAATAATTTTTTAACACAAGAAGGATTGTTTCAAAATGGACATCAAATTCAATTAAAAGGATTTGACAGAGATTTTTTACTCAGTACGTATGAAAATATGGAATTTCCTATTATAAATGATAAAGAAATTGTTGCGATTATAAATCCAAGAGCAAATGAAAAATATAGTTTACATGATTTAAATGAAGAAATTAAAGACAGAAATAGAACCAGTATTTCTGCTACAGAAACGCGTGAAATCATTAACGCTTTTCAATTTGACCGTGATTATGAAATACCAAAAACAAGACCGAAGAAAGCAGATATGCATGATTATTATTATAATCATAGGACTAAAAGTTCCCATTTTAGAGAAATTATAAATTTACTAATGCCACAAGGATTAATAAAAGGCACCAGTCTCGTTCATAGAAAAGCATTAATGATTGAAATGATTATGGATATTAAAAGTTCTTTATCAACAGGGGGAAATAATCTTTATGAAAAAGTTGGTGCGTGGTCTTCAACAAAAGCGGCAAGACGTTCAAGAGGAGAAAGTTTGCGTAAGAAAAGAGAACAACAGAAGAATGAACCCAATAAATTAAATGTATTATCATATAACGTATGTTGGGAATGCACTGTTCCTATTGATAGGGATTGGAATGAAACAACAAATTGGTATGAGAAAGATATCAAGCAAGGATGGATAAAAAAGGATTCATCGCAAAAAAGAGAAGCACAAATGAAAATTTATAAAGGGGATTCAGACCATGGATTAGGTTACATGTGTCAAAAAGACCCACAAAGATGTCGCGTTAATATAGGTTCTATCATAGAAAATTCTATTTACCCTGACCCGTATGATTTAGTAGGCATGCAAGAATTTGAATTGGAAAGTAGTAACTTACGATGGGATAACCACCCATACTTTGAAATACGAAAACATATAGTATCAATGAAATTGCGAAGATTTGATAAATCTGATAAATTAAATCCGAAATACGCGTTTATACTTGATGATAATGGAACCCCAAAAAGTAAAGATATAACTATTGCTTCATTATACAATAAAAATACATTTATCGAATTATCTAAACCTGTTGGCGGACAATTTATGGCTTTTAAAACACCAGATCCCGACAATGTTTGGGAAGATGGCGATGAAGGAAGACCGTTTATAATTTTACATTTAAGACATAAAAGAACACGACAAGAGATTTTATTTATCAACGCACATATGCCGCAAACAAATTCTATTCAACAACCTATTGAAGATAATATTGTGGGACCTATAGAGGAAGCTATAAAAAAACTTCAACGAAAAACAAGAGCGGGTGTGCGAATTATATTAACTACTGATTCTAATGATTTTGAAGATAAATTTGTAAAAAAATTAGTAATAAAGGGAAAATATTTGAATCATGGGACGAATTATAAAGAAACTTGTTGTACAACTGTAGTAATTCCTATCAACGAGAAAGATCGCGATGATAGAAGAGTAAGATTTGGAGATATTATATTAGATACACTGGACGCAAATAACTCTTTTAAATACGATTATCCTCCTGAAAACCCCAATGAACCTTATTCGGATCATGCACCCATAGCCACACAATTATCTATAGTAAAGCTTGAAAGTGTAACTGGTGGAAAGAAAAGAACAAGAAGACGTAAAAGAAAAAGAACAAGGAAAAAAAAGAAAAGAAAAAGAAGACGTACAAAGAAAAAGCGTAAAAAACGTCGTAAAAGAAAAAGAACAAAAAGACGTTAATTATTATTCATAATCCACGTATTTACGGGACCTAAATAAGGTCTTACATTAACATATTCTCTACATCTATCAATATTTTTAGAGTATATTGTATATAATGACCAAGAAAATCCTTGCGTATTGATATAATTAGACGACGCTTCATATAAAGGCATTGGATTTGGAAATATTTTGCGTTCTAAAAATTTAGAAGGATATATAGTCCCATCATTAGTAAGTATTCCGATGGGGATGTTGGATATATCTATAGGTTTCGTTTTAAATACTTTCATATTGGGTCTAATAGGATTATTAATTCGGTTTATTATATTCCTTTCGCCAGCCCATTTTTTTGGAAATTTCCACCTTGTAACTCTATAGTATAATTTTATAGGATTTTTATTAAAATTATCACGAATGTCCTTTATAAGGTTATATAATGGTTTATTTGTTATAAAATTATTTCCTACATAGGAGTAAATAATTAAATTAATTTCTTCTGGTAATTCATTCATATTACTTGGTAATATTATAATTAATAAATTTGTAAAAATCTGATTTGTGTTTAAACCAATAATAACCAAGAATAATACCACTAATTCCACCAACAATAGCTTGTTGTATTGTATGACATTTAAAATACAATCTACTATAAGGAATAATAAGTGCTAATAAAACATATATAAAATACAATACCGTGTTATTGCTTTTATTATTCATTAATTCTAAAATCTTATACGTGCTAAAAAATAAAGCGGCAGCCGAATGTCCAGAAGGCATACCATATGATTTTGGTTGAACATTTTTATTATTTGCCCATATACCACAATTGCGCGCACCTTTAGGTCTCGCACCGGAACCCATAATAGGATATTTTTTATCACCCAATAAAGGTTTTACAACTATATACTTTAAAAAATGATTAATCTGTTCTTCTATTAATATACCTACAAATAAATAAGGATCTTTTGTTATCAACGCAAATAATAAAATTAATCGGGGATATGCCCTCAATAAATTTAAAAGAAAGTCTTTCATATATCATTTATAGATATTAAAATTGAATTAAATTATTACTAATATGTATTGTATTATAACAAAATACTATCATGTCTTTCTTTGCTGAAATCTTTATGACCTTAATGGTGTTTGCAATTATATGCTTGTTATCAGCTATTAGTTGTAGATTAATAGAATTGGTTTGGATGGCTCTATACGCGTGTTTTGCACCTTTAATGTGTCCAAATAGACGCAGAGAACCCTGGCCAGCAGAATTATGCAATATATTAATAATGTTAATTATTTGTATCGATAATACATTATTCAAATGGTGCGGTATATGGTGCGGTCGTATTAATATAAAACTAAGAAGATGTAGAACAAAACTTAAGTTATGTAAGATATGTTTAAATAAAAAATTAGATAAAATTAGAGTAAAACCAATCGTTTATGACGATGTTCATATAATTGTAGTAAATCCTTATGAGCAAGGACATCAGATAGCGACGGTTTCAAAAGTAATAAATACTTAAATTTCCATAACTCTCCTTCGTCTTCTTGGAGTTGTTGGTTTAATTTCTAATACAATATTTTCCCCAACTTCTTGTAATTCTATTTCCTTTTCTATTTCTTCATTTTTTTTTTTATATAGCGAACTTTCCAATAAATTTTTATGATATGTATCGCGCGGTCTTATAGCGCTTTCACACAAGTCTTTCCATACTAAATCCGTGGCTGCGATTAATCTGGCTTTATTCTTTTTAACTTGTCCTATAACAACTTCTTGTTCTTTCTCACTTAAACCTACTAAATATGGTTCAAATATTTTTTCTTCTCTTCTTTCTTCCCATCCATCTTTTACACATCCCATAAATTCTAAAATTTCCATAACTTGTTCTCCGTAACCACAAAAACAATAATCAATGATAAAGCCTTCTATTTTGTCTCTCAACCAACATCTCCAAGCTATATAAAATGTGATACTTAAAACGAATAACCCACCAAATGATATACCCCCCAATATCAAAATATTATTTAAATCCCATTTAATTTTTGTTGCGTTCTCTTTATTTTCATTTTCCCAATAGGGTTCTTTTTTTTCAGCTATCGTGCGTGTTTCGTTTATGTATTTGGTTTTGTTTACTATATTTGTTTGATTGATCCATCTTGTTTTGTTAATCCATTTTATATTTGTTTGATTAATCCAATTAATTCTATCAACAATATTGGTTTGATTGATAATTATAATTTTAATCTCATCTATCCAATTTATTCTATCTATCAAAACCGTTTTATTAATAATTCTTGTTTGGTTTATCCATCTAATTAATTCTTTGTCTATCCAATTTATTCTATTTATCAAAACCGTTTTATTAATAATTCTTGTTTGGTTTATCCACCTTGTTTTATTTAACCAATTTATTCTATCTACCCAATTTGTCTGATTTATGATATTAGTTTTATTTTTTATAATGATTCTTGTTATATTAAAATACTGTTTTAACTCGGGTATATTATCCGGTTTTGATATATATTTTACACAAATGGGTAAATGATATTTATACTCATTATTCGAAACATTTATAGTTTCACGACATGAGTGAGTTGTTACTTGTGTTAAATCGTCTTTGTAATAACTGCTATAAAAAGAGGTTTGGAAAGCAACACATTTATCATTTGGAGCAAAATTATATAGGGATAAGCTGGTGGTAGGATTGGTATATGTTGCTTCACAAGAAGACGTTTCCCAATTAATGTCATCGCATATATATTTTCCAGTTCCTCCATATCCTCCATATCCCCCATAAGGATTGTTAGATTCTCCACCATCACACCATATATCGTTTTGATTCCAACTTGAAACTACCCTTGATCCAGTGCAATATACACCAATACCCAATTCACAGTAAAATTTTACTTCTCTATAATTACAATTAGTACATTTACAAGTTGTGCCTCTATGAAGAGGGCACAATACTTTTACATTATTACAATTGGTATTATCCAGGCTATTTTGACTTTGACTACCACATTTTAACTCAAATTTATATCCTTTCCTAATATTTCTTGCGTCAACTATTAAATTATTTAATTGTCCTTTATTATGTCCGGCAGCTTCTATATAACAATTACCTGTGTCACAATAAAGGGTGGTCATATTACAAGCATTTTGATTTTTACATTTTATGGTAATATTCCCATAATATGTTTTATTAAAACCGACATCATAATTTTTTATTGTTATTTGATTTGAATTAGTTGGTATTATAAAAAATGCTAATTGTAACAAAAATAATAATATCCTAAATAACTGCATAATATTATATGAAGTTATTTAATTTTGTTTAATATTCGGGATTATGTTTTTTAAACAAACATCCGTGCGAATTTAAACCGTTAATGGGATTAATACTTTTTGGGTTTTGTTTATCTGTACCAGACATCCAAATTTTCATAATACAAAAAGATTTTTTAGGAGAGATTGTAATTCCATTAACATTATTTACAAACTCTTCATCGGTGGAAATGGTGTTCCCAGCAACGACTTTTAATAAATCGTTCCAAACGTTACATACTTGTTTATTCATAATTTTAAAGGAAAAACATCCTCCTTTTGAATTACGTTTGTCTTCCCAAGTTGGATTTATACCTTCTTTCATAACAAATAACATACAATTTTTTATCATGGTTTGGGGTATTGTATTAATAACAGCTATAACCTCTTCAACCGTTTCAAATTCTACAATATTAATATAACTTTTTAGTGTCCAATCTGTGTCGTGTGGTAAATGTGCCCACAGAACCCATTTATCACTTAAATGATGTTTTGTTTCGTTGGAGAATTTATCAACCGTTGTTGATTGTGCCATTTCCATTATGATATTATAAAAGAGTTTTTATTTAAACTATTTTATAATATAATTAAATATTTTCGTCTGTTACCACTTCATAATAATCGGTATTATCATTCCTTAAAATAATATAATCGTTCTTTCCAATTTCAAACATTTTAATATTGTTATCCATAATACTCAAAGTATATTTCTTATCAGTAATATCATATGAAAAATATTTCAACATAAACCATATCAAGAACTTTTTATCTAAAATCCTACTTCTATTTATATAAAAAGGTTTTAATTCTAAATGTATGTCTGTTTTTTTTTCACCATCGTTATATGAAACTTGTAAAAAGGGCTTGTTATCTAAAAATCCTAAGAAAAAATGATTATCATTTATCAGATTATTTAAATCATTTTCATATAATCTTTTATAAAACAATTTACCGTTAATATTTTTTTCAATAATTTTCAAATCGTATTTTTTATTTGTTTCTGTATCTATAACTTCTTTAATATCTTGTCGTATCATTTCTTCTTTATTTGTAGTATTATAACATATCAAATTTATACGACAATGTTTCCTTTTAATGGGGTTTTCTTTTTCTTCTGTCTTTGCATAATAATCAACAGTTTTATGATAAAAATTAACAATATTGAAAATATAAGGGAAAAAAAAATCTGAATTATTATATGCATAATAACTAATTCCGCCTAAACCAGCACCAACCAATAAATAAGTATAATTCATATTATAATATGTATAATATAGATTTTAAATAAGTTATTTATTTAATAATATTTCTGGAACGAACCCTTTTCAAAAAATTTCTTTTTGCTCTTCCACCCAATTTATTAGCTGTATTTAAAACAAGGTCTTGTAGGCATCTTTCAAATTCTTCGTCATTAGATTTATTAACACAATTATTTGCTTGATTTTCGAAATAAGCGGCTGGATGTGATTTTTTCATATCAATTAATATGTTACGAATAAGTTTAACATATTCTTTTCTTCTTCCATCGCTTGTTGTATGAAAATCAGTATACATACCATAACCGGTATTTTTTTTGATTCGCGTCTGTGATTTATTTTGAATATTTAATTTATCATAATCTACTTGTGATTCGCCGGATTTATCAATTCCATATCTATCTTCTACTTTCATTTTTAATTCTTTTTTAACAAGCGGTTTATCCTTTTCGGTTTTATATATTCTTAATTTACCACTTCGCGGGTCTAAACCAAATAGCATTAATAACATTGCTACAATTACGGTCATTAAAATAAACGGAATGAATACAATTATCCATGATATTATTCCTAAACCAGATTGGCATAAATAATTTAATAATATTGTGAAAATAAAAGTTACCCATACTTTAATTAACGCCGTATTATTATAACCTTTCATAATATCGACTCCAATCTGTATAATAGCAAAAATTAAATATATTAGTGCAGGTGGACATAATCGTGAAATCATCTTATATTATGTTATGAGAAAAATTCATTTACAGTGGTATAAATTTACCTTTATTATTAACTGTTCCAATTAAATCTCCGGCATCTTCATCCTCCAAAATTTGATAAATGTTACCATTATCACTTTTATAAACTTTTTGTTTTTTTCCATTTATTTTCAATGTTATTTCTTCAACCTCTTCAGCTTCTTCTTCTGAGTCTTCAACTTCTTCTTCTGAGTCTTCAACTTCCACCACTTCTTCAACCTCTTCAGCTTCTTCTTCTTATCCTTCAACTTCCACCACTTCTTCAACCTCTTCAGCTTCTTCTTCCTCTTCCACCACTTCTTCTTCCTCTGCGCCTTCAACTGCTTCATCTTCCTCAACTACTTCATCTTCCTCTGCGCCTTCAACTGCTTCATCTTCCTCAACTACTTCATCTTCCTCAACTACTTCTTCTTCCTTTTTGCACCATTTATTTTTTATTCTTTCATAATTTTCAGTATTTTTCCATTTAATATCTAAATTTTGTTCAGTATCTGAAATATTGGTAGGACTATCATCTTTGGTTTCAAGGCCATATACTCCATATGTATTTTGAAGTTTATCTAATTTTGATTTTTCTCTTTCCCAATGTTCCAACATAAGAGTATTCTCGTCATTATCATCATTATCTGAAGTATCACTTGAACTTACCTCTGATGATTCTTCATCTTCTAAATCAATAACATTGGTTATAGAAATAGAATTATCAATGACCGTGTTTTCTTTTTTATTATGAACTTTTTCATAAAATGTGCCGGAATCTTCAATGGCCTGTTGAATATCGCTTTTGGTTTCTATTTCTTCAACTTCCAATGAAATTTTATTAGAATCCAAATTTGTATTTATAGTTAAAGGTTTTTTTAATTCATTGACTTGTTCTCTTAACTTAATTAACCATTTTTTCTGGGTTTCTATTAATTTCTCTCGTTGAACAATTTTAGATTCCATTTCATTGAATTTAATTACCTTTTGTTGTAACTTAGAATTTGAGGTCCTAAGAATATTTATAGCGTTTTCTAATGTATTATTACGCACAGATAATGGATTATCTTGCATACGTTTTTTTTCAACCGCCAGTTCGGTTTGAAGTTCAATATTTCTATTTATTAATTTTCTTACTTGAGGAATATTACTTAAATGTCTCCAAGTTTCTTGGTTTTCAATTATAACATCTTGGGATATACATTTTTGTAATGATTTTGTTACTTCTTGTGTGATAACATCCACTACAGTAGATAACCGAGGATTTTCTATTACTTCCATATATAAAATTTACAACAAATTGCGTTTAATATAGTTTTTAATATTAATTATTTAAAAACGAAACTAATATTAAAAGTATATGAGTGAAATAGTTGATGTAGATGCTACTATAAAAATTATAATTTCTCAAACAAATTATACAAGTGAGGAGGCTGAAATGAAATATAACGAATGGAACGGAGATTATATGGCTGTTATCAAAGAATATTTAAACCCCAATTTTCAAAAAAAGACATGTACAAAGAAAAAAACAGTAAATCAACAAATGATGACGCAGATAAGAGAATTTATGGATAATGTAAATACAGGATATGATAAAAGGGTTGCGAAGAAAAAGGAGGAGGAGAGAGAAGCATATTTAAAGGAATTAGAAAGTACTATTAAAAATGCGAAGATAGAATTGAAAAATTTGAAATCTAATTGAATTTAAAATTAGAAGAGAATATTTGATGTTTAGAAGCGTTTGTTGTCTTCCTTTTTAATCTATAATCTTTATTTTTATTGTCTATATTCTTGTTTAATAAATTTGAATATATTGCTGGTATTTCGTTATTTTCTTCATAAAGTTCGGGTAAAATTTTAGTCATTGGTTTATCAACGACCAATAATAATCTATCATTGTTTAATAATTTTCTATATTCTTGTATTGTAAGATTACCATAATATTTATCGAGTGTGAAATACGGCGAAGGTGATGGCTTGATATTTTTTTTATAATCATATATTTTGGAATATATATTATTCAATAAGCTGTATCTTTCCCATAAAGTGGATGTATCTATGGTTTCTTTTTTAAGATAAGCTACAGCACATTCTGGACTACAAAAACATCCATAAACTTCATAACACTTGTTTTCATATTTCATTGGTATATGTATGGATGGGTTATCGAAATTACACGTACACCAAAAACAGGCCGATTTTCTATCTGAAACATTATTTGTTCTTAATTTTTTTTTTAATATTTCAAGTTTTAACCAAATTTCTTTAATACTTGTTTCGCCATCTGGTTCATTGGTTTTTTCTTCTTCTTTGGTTTCGGTAATCCATTCTTTTTTTTGTTTAATTTTTTCATTATTTACTTTTATTTGAATATTGTCGCTTTTAAAATCTTGATAATTTAAATTGGATAATTTACCGTTGGAAGGCATATTGTAAGCCGAAACCGTATTAACGATTGGGTTATAGTCTGTAGGATTTATCATACTTGTATTTGAATCTTCAGGACTTAATGGACATTTTAAATGTAAAATAATATTATGTTGAATATTTTTATTTGATGATGGGGATAGATTTTCTTTTTTTATAATTTTACCCCCCTTAGGTTTGCGTCCTCTCTTTTTTGGTACTTTCGGTACATTGTCGGCTGGGTCTTTTTTTTTAGGTTTGCGTCCTCTCTTTTTTGGTGGGGGCTTTGGTACATCAGGTTTGGGTTCTTTTTTTTTTCGTGGCATTATTATAGTTTTCAAATACTTATTTTTTTAAATACTTTTCTTAAAGAATTAGAGATAGTATATCATAAAAAAATGATTAGGATATATTATCAAATTTCTTTTTTATTTGAACGTATTGGTGGAGTAGTGGATATATGCATATTATAACAGTTTCTACATAATGATACATAATTATCACTACCACCTATAACAGTTTGTTCTTGTTCATTTGTTACTCTATGTGTAAATATTGCGGGTTTCTTTTTACACCTTTTACATATTGCTTTCAATTTTATCACATCATCACATAATGGAACTATGTCCAATATAGAACCAAATTTTCTTCTTTTATAATCCCCATCTAATCCACACACATATACTCTTTTTTTATGCATATTTACAAGTAAATTAACAATATCATATAAATCATCGAAAAATTGTCCTTCATTTATTAAAAATATATCATAATTACTCACCAAATGAAGACACCCCGATAATGTTTTACAATTAAATGAAGGTAACATAACACCATTATGATTACTCATTTTTTCTTCATCGTATCTTTTATCACTAATATGGTTTATAATACAACATCTTATATCACAGGAATTAAATTTATTATAAATTCTCATCAATTCTGTAGTTTTACCGGAAAACATCGGGCCTAATATAACTTGTAAATATCCAGTTTCTTGTTCATGTTTTAATTTTAATATGTTCATTTAAAATAATATTGCTTTATTATTTTAAATCAATTTTATCGGGGTTTTATTTCTGGGTCTATAAATCCAGTAAAACATTGATTATATGAATTTTCAGGAAAATGTTCCAAATCGTCTATATCCAAATATTTTAAACTATTAGCACCAATTTCATTACAAACTTCATCTGTAGTTTTATTATTCATTATTAATTCTTCTTTAGATTGTATCGATATTCCTAACTCGCATATATCTATCACTGGTGGTGCTGGAATTCTTACGTGTATTTCTTTCGCGCCACATTTTTTAAGATTTTTTATAATTGATTGCATTATATTACCTCTAACAATAGTATCATCAACAATAACAATTTTTTTATCTTTTATTTTTTCTTCATCATAACTAAATTTCTTATCGCACGCTTTCTTTCTTTCCAAATCATTCAATATTATGAATGTTCTTGATACTTTATTGTTTTTTTTTATTAATTGTTGATAATCAAATCCAAGGTGTTTCGCGTACGATTTACCATATAAAATTCCAGTCAAAGGTATTCCTATCACTATATAATCTTTATCTTCTTTATTCAAAACATCTTCTTTATCCGCAAGAATTTTGCCCAAATTTTTTCTTATATTTTTTATATTTAAACCATCTACAAAACTTTCCTCATTTAAAAAATATAAAATTTCAAAGGTGCATAGATTCACCTTTCCATCTTTATGTGTGTATATACTTTCCAAACCATTCTCATCTATTCTTATTAATTCGCCCGGATTTACATCTCTTAAATAATTAATATTTTTTGAAAACGCACAACTTTCCGAACTTATATAAAATTTATCCCCCTTTTCACCTATACATAATGGTCGAATACCAAATCTATCTCTCATAATATATAATTTATTATCGTGTGTTAATACTATTATAGAAAAAGCAGCCGGTATTTCTTCAATTAATTTTATTAATTTTGTAACCATATTTTCAGAAGCATCCTCTAACAGATTTCGCAAATAAGAAGTATCGTGATTTTCTAAATTAGGTATATTCCCATTATGGGCTATATAAAAAGGTGCCTCAGCTTTATAATCAAATCCCCGAATAGGCTGCAATTCGGTTCTTTTTAATAATCCGTTTTTTATTGTTGTTCCTGAAGTTGAATATCTCAAATGACCTAAACAAGACTTAGATTTGATAGAATATGTTCTGTCCAATACATTATCTGTTATTTCTCCTTCTCCTTTAATTGTTATTAATGATAAATTATCCTTGTGATAAACAAACCCATATCCATCTTTCCCCCTATGTTGTAACCTTTTAAGATTACATGCCATATCCCTGAGATTATTTTCCCAGTTAGAATTATAAATAGCAAAAATGCCGCACATTAAATAATATATGATTACATTAACTATTTAATACAATTTCATTAATAATTATTAGCGTCTTTTTCTTCTTCTTTTCTTTGTACGTCTTCTTTTTTTAGGTTTTTTATGAGAATGTCCTAATTTCATACCTTTCAAATGTTGTTTATATGTTTTAACCATATATCTTTTCCCTCTTGTATTCCACATATAGTGTTTTTTAAATGATTTCTTTTTATGTGATTTCTTTTTTCTACGCACTCTTCGACCTCCACCATTCATATTCATTTTATGCAACCCATCTAACATCGTAGCCGCTTTTTGCATAATTTCAGGATTAGTTATCATCCCTCCGATTTGTTTTTGTGTTTCCGGATTTTTTAACATTTTTTGTGCCATAGCCATGTGTTCAGGGTTGGATAAAACGTTCTTTATCATAGGATTCCCACCCATTAGTTTTTGAATATTTTGCATATTATTAGCCATATAAACTAGTATTAGAAAAAAATAGTTTGGTGTTTAATTTAACCAAAAATCTTTCAACACTTTATTATTCTTTAGAAAATCTTTGGATATCATCTTATCCATATATTTTTCAAAATACTTTTTACTGACTATGTTTGTAAAATCATTACAAGCCGCATAACTACAATAAAGTTTATAAATTTCTAATAGATTATGATCTTTTTCCTTCAATCTATCTTTATTATTTACAATACATTTCTGAATATCTTGATGTTTATCCCATAAACTACACGTTATATTAAGCAAATTCTTTCCACCAAATTGTATTTGTGGAAAAAAATGTTTAATTATATCCAATAATTGATATTCATTCACAGTGTTTTCTTTATTGTCGTTCAACCATATAGTAAATAATTCATTAATTTCGCTTATTTCATATTCCCCAGGTGTGTTTGTTGTTATTGTTTCATCCCAAAAACTACGAAAATGTCTTATTCCTATCAAATAATCACTGGTCATATTTTTATAATCCCCGATTTTAGTGAAAAATTCTTGTTTATAAATTATCAAAGGCATATTCTTATTTTCACAGAAAATTTTCCATAGAAAATACATTTCGTCATGAGTCAAATGACTATCAATACTATCTTTTAAAAATTCCTTTTGAAATTCTGCAATAATATCATCAGTGGTCTTATCTTTCAAATATAATATTTTTTTCTGTAAATCAATGCTTTGTTTTTCTACGTATTTTTGCGATCCACCATATCTACTTGAATAATGAACGCTAACTATCAATATGTTAAAAAAATTGTTTTTTACAAAATTATTCCAATAAGACACATTCTTAATACTTCTTTTGAACTTTATTAAACGACTCTTGTTATATGGATATCCCCTATATTTGAATTTAAATTGTTTCATTAGTTCTACGCCAAAATAATCACTATAATACACATTCAATTCTGTTAAAAATTCACGCGATATTTCTGGAACGTAATATAATAAATCATCGTTTCTCATATTTACCCTATCGCCAATTGCAGACAAAAAATATTTAACTTCCTCTTTCGTTTTGAAAAATAAAGGACACATAAATTCAATTATTTTTTGTATGGTCGTTGATTCTGGGATACAATTAAATACATCATTCTCTAATACATTATGCAATGCCCTTTTTGCTATATCGTGTTTAAATTTACTTAGCTTAGGAAATTTATGCGGGTTCAAATCTATTATTATCTCGTGCCAAATCATATCCGAATTACAAATCCCAAAATCCAACCCATCATATTTTATATGAATTCTCTCATTCTCTCTAACCAAACACGAATAATATTTATTTTCATTCTTATAAAAAAATGTTGATATATAATCCACTATCTTATTTTCTATTTCTTTCTTTTCTTTCTTCTCTTCTTCATACATTTCCATCATATCATTGATATCATTCAATACATATGTTTGTAACCGCGTTAAACCCGCTTCATCCCCTTCGTATTTCAAGTATAATTTCTTTACATTCTCCAACAATTCGTTCATTTATAAATATTAAAATGTTGTATTTATGTTATTTTTAATAATTATTTCTATTTAAACAGATAAATCTTTATTAGGTTATATATGACTTCGGTTGCAAATAATAGCGAGGGAAAAGTCCTCGAAATAAAAACTGTTCAAATAGCACCGTTCCGAACACTTATGACCGCATTAAAGGATATCTTATTAGAAACTAATATCACTTTCAAACCCGACGGTATTAGAATTATCAATATGGATAAATCTCATACTATTTTGGCCCATTTATTTCTTGATGCTACCAAATTTGAGTATTATTATTGTAAATATCCTAAGATTATTATTGGCGTAAATATGTTCCACCTATTTAAACTTATAAATACTATAGATAACGATGATACATTAACTATTTATATTGATGAAAATGAATATACCGAAGGCATTGTTGATAATTTGGGACTTCGTTTTGAAAATGGCGACATTCGTCAATTAAAAGACCAAAAATTAAAGTTGATTGAACCAGATGAAGAAGAGCTTGAATTGCCGGATGTTAAGTTCTCTTCTGTTATTAACCTTCCCGCTTCTGACTTCCAGAAAATTATTAGGGATTTGTCTAATATTTCTGATAGACTTGAAATCAAATCCGCTGGACAGG
>Ga0233412_10000363_pt1 | contig 26613 bp, 23 predicted proteins | sample Na_anoxic_4_MG_FD_180667 | JGI IMG/M metagenome (GOLD analysis project Ga0233412, IMG submission 180667) | Seawater microbial communities from Saanich Inlet, British Columbia, Canada - Na_anoxic_4_MG | ecosystem: Environmental > Aquatic > Marine > Inlet | place: Canada: British Columbia...
TCATTATTATTCACTAATATAAAATTTAATTCATTCATATATTGATAGTTGACCGATGTAAAATCAAAATTCATAGTAACGCTAGTTACATTATGTAAAATATCTGTAAGTACCCTTGTATATATGGTACTACCGCTAAATCCATTCGGAAATTGATCAGTATTTGTTGTATCTACAGATATTTCTGTTGTTATTTTTGTTGAATCAGAAGAACTTGTTGAATGTGTAAATATTAATTGTCCAATCCAGGAACCTGATCCACCTGTCCATCCATTAATAAATGTAATCTTTTTTACATCAATTGGACTATCTCTTTCACTAATTCTATTTAAAACTTCTGTAAAACTTACATAAATATTATCAGGATTAGCACCATCCGCAATCAAATCTTTTGATATTTTTACGTCATACTCGGACCAACCTATATTTGAACCCGATGTGTTTATGTTTACTAATTCACCAACATCATTACTTGAAATCCAAACATCATCTGATATTTTATCTTGATTTTCTGGTGAAGATGGATCAGTATTATTATTTTTAGTAAATGTAACTTGTTGAACGCCTATATTAAATACAGAACATTCCTTAAACATCCCTAACATACTAGTAACATTTGATGTATCCCAACTAACTATAGCTTGGTTAAAATTTCCACACGATCCAAATGCAAGATATAAATTAATAACATTTGATGTATCCCATTCACCCAAATTATTAAATGTTGTTAGAACAGAATTTTCTCGAAATAAATAGGTTAGATGTGTATTAGATAATATTTTTGGTTTATCTTCTGGGTATGTATTTTCATCACCATATTCAGAATAATATTTAAATAACTGATATCCTGCTCTTGTAAATGGTGCTTCACCAAAACTCATTATTTCAAATGTTGGATCACCTTTAAATCTTAAATTAGTCACTGTAAATCCATCTGTTAATGATGCAGTATCTGTGTATGTATAATTAATACTAACAACTGTTGTTTCTTTTTGAATACTAATATTTCTTAATGTGTGTGTTCCAAGTGGTCCATACTCTATTCCTGTTTTATACATTATATAATAATCACCAGTTGTACTAATATCAAAATCAAATTTAAGCTGTTTTTCATCTGGTTGTATATCAATTGCAGTATTATAAATTAATAATTTAACAGGGTTAGTAGGATTATAATCAGAATCAGAAACTGGTTGTTCTGTACTAATTAATACTTCGGCATATGCATTATAACCTATATTATCCGTATCTGTTAAATCAATATCTAATTCTAAACTGTATCTACCCTTATTTAAAGATAGTGCAGTAGTGTGTGTACCTAGACTTCTTGCACTTAATGTATCTATCCCTGTTTTATCTTGTATTACTATATTATTTTCTTGAAGTAATACTTCACTTGGTACACCGCTTGTTACATCACCAATAAAATATGTATATGGTAACCAATAGAAGTTAGGATCATTAGTATTACTATTAAAAGGTTTCTTTAATATTTCATCTGATGTATTTTCATGACTAATAGTTAATTCAGTAAAAGATACACCTAAATTTGATATAGGTATATATTGGTATACATCTTCACCTGCTTCATCTACTATACTATTAAATAGATTTGTATTTATTTTATACTGAATTGTACCATATAATTTATTAGGTTCTTTTTCAAATTCTGGTAATAATGTTAATTCTTGATCATAATCTCCAGAAAATCTAAAATATCCATATTCTTTTAGGAAATTATATACATGTTCATATTCAGATGTAAAATATGAGTTTGTTTTATCTGAATAAATTGTTTTAGAAATACTATAAGGATATGTTTGATGAATTTTATTATCAGTCAAAGTCATATTCATGTATATATTTAATTCTTCATCTATAAATCTACCTACATTTTGATTAGCATTTCCATCTTGTAAAATGAATCGACCCACATTTTTACCAGATAAGAAAGGATTTACAGCTTCTCTCTTCATATTTGCTTTCCAAACTGAGGCGTATTCTCGTGTAATATTTGTAGAATCCCAATTTCCAATATTATCATAGGTTTTTTGATTTACAGTTGCATCACTAAATATATAATCAGCACTTGTATTAGGTAATATTGATGGTGCGCTTGCATCTTTATCAATTGTTCCTGAAAAATATCTAAATTGAGAACCATTTTGTTGAAGTGGTATTCCTCCAAAATCTACTATTTTAAACGATGTTGCCGATGCATATGATTTTTCATTTAAACTAAATCCATCTGATGAATTTAATCTTTGTTCGTATTTAAATGTTACTTTAACTGTAATTATATTAGTTCCTTGATCTAATGACATTTCCGTTGTTAATGGTTTAAAATCACCATTTGTTGTTATAATTGGTAAATCATTTTCAATATCAGTCCAGTTTTTACCATTTGTTCCATACTGTGAATATTCATCTGCATTAATTTCAAATTTAAAATAACCTGTTATTGTATTTAATAATGGATTATAAATTTCTTTTCTAGTATATTCAAATCCACCACCAGCACCTGCACCACCACCAGCACCTTCTGTCCAAGATGTGAATTCTACTTCAAAATATCTTTCTTCTGCTATAAGTTTTAATATAAGAGTATATCCTGTAATATTACTTAGCTGCTCGCCATATTTTAATTGGTGAAATGTTTTAAAATCATTTGTATCGGCTAATGACCATAATGTACCTTCCGGTGAAACTGTGGTATTATATGCACTTTCCGTTTTGGCATTATATAATCCTTGATTGTTACCTCTTGTAATCCATATATTATCTGTTATTCTATCTTGATTCACTTCTAATGTTGGGTCGGCATAATCTTGCTTTGTAAATGTAATTTCTTCAATATTTACATTAAATACCCATTTATAATCTCTTAATAATTTTTCATAATTTACTCTTGTTTCATCATTAATTGTTAATGTATTTGGTACATCCACATATACATTATTTTTTACACTTGGTAATTCTGCAAAATGATTTATCATTGCGTTGAAATTTTCGGATGAGAGTGAAGTGCCAGTAAAAGAATTTCTAAATGTTTCAACTTTTTTAATATTCCAATTTAATGCTTGATTATAATCGCTAACTTCGGTATTAGTATTTTGAAAAAGTTGAATCATATTTGTGACCTTATTTGTTTTCCAAAATGTTCCATCATTAATCATTTGACAATTAAAATAACCTGCATTCCTAAACATAGCAGCCATACTTTTAACTTTATCTGTTCTCCAATTAAAAAATGCCTGAGCATCTTTTAGAAATCCATTATTAAATGTTGATGCACCATTGAATGTTTCTTTCATCATTGTAACATTACTTGTATCCCAACTATCTAAATTTTTATTAAAGTTTATTGCATCTTTAAATGTTCCTAACATACTAATTACGTTAGTTGTATCCCATTCATTAATGTTTCCGTAATCATCATTTTCCATCTCACCCGTATTATAAAATGTATAATCTAATGATGTATTAGATAAAATATTTGGTTTAGCTGAATCAGTACTTATACTACCTTTGAAATCTTTGAAATGACTTCCAATTTTAAAAGAATTTGTTGCATCAGTTGGATCACTAATTACAATGCCTCTTGATAATGGAATACCACCAAAATCAATAATTTTTAAATCAGCCGAAGTCCCGTAAGAAACATTATTAAAAGTTAAACCATCATTTGACTCTTCATCAATTCGGTATGCAAATTTAAATGTTATAATTATAAAATTACTATTTGTTGGATCAGTGGAAGTAATATCTGATGCTTTAATATCAAGAAATGACTTATCTGTATTGACAATTGGTAAATTAAATTTATTTTCAACAGTTGCTACTGGTAAAAAATTCCATTCAGATTTTAAAACCCTGAATTTAAATTCACCAGTAAAATCAGCATATAAAGGTGGTGAGTCAACATTACCATTTAACCATTGTTTAAAATTAAATAAATCAGTATTACTCCATACAAGAGGTGTTACACCTTCCTTTATAAAACGCGTATATTTGTAATCTTCAGGATTATTATAGGGGTCTTTACTATCTGGTTTACGAGAAAGCCATTCTTTTAACAAGAATAAATCAGCATTACTCCATTCAAGAGTGGTTACATCTTTTTCTGTAAAACGTGTGTTTTCAAATAAAACTTCCACATTTTTATTGTTTTTCGTTTTTTTTTTCATATATATATATAGTATATAAAATTTAATTTAATATAGTAAATATTAAATTAATTATTTATATAAAAATTGAATTAAAAAATGTATAAATATTCAATTATTTATATTATATATAAATGGATTATTCTACTATTACTGTTACATTTGGTGACCAAGCCGAAAATCATGTGGGTATGCAAAAGATTGGTGAACTTGCAGATAAAGGATTTACTATTAATGAACTTGAAAATGCTAAAATAAAATTTGAAGAAAAAGGGGCGAAATGTGAATTTATAAAATTAAATGATTATTTACCGGATAAATATAAAAAAATAAAAGATATAGATCAAGCAGCTGTTCTTGTTATAAGAAATGGTGTTAATATAATTTTACAAGATAATAAAAGTAATAAATCTAAATCTGATTTAATGTTTGATGAACAATATAAATTAAATCCTGATACAAAATATTTTGATACAAGAAGACAAAAGGTATTAAATAAACGCGCTAGATATAATTTATGTTTTGCTGATCAAGGACAAATAGCAGATTTAGAAAATAAGAAGGGAACAATAATTGCATATAAAGATGTTCCATTAATAAGTAAATTTCGAGATGAATTAAAAAATTATATTGGTGATAAAGCTGAAAACTTAGCTGCAGAAGGAAATTATTATTATAATATAAAAAAATGTGGCATTGGATTTCATGGTGATTCAGAGAGGAAAAAAGTCATTGCTTTAAGATTAGGTGCAACTATTCCTTTACATTATCATTGGTATACAAAAAGTAATCCAATTGGTGATAGAGTTGAATTAGATATAAATCATGGGGATATATATATAATGAGTGAAAAAGCAACAGGATTTGATTGGAAGAAACGAAGTAAAGTTACACTTAGACACGCAGCTGGTTCTGAAAAATTTCTAAGAGTTAAAAATAAATAATTAAAGATAATTTAATATTTCTTTTCTATTTTTAAGATAACATCTTTCATTACAATCAACTATTTTCCAATCAGGTAAATATATATCAGGTTGTTCATGTTCTGGATTTAAGAAATATTTGGGACAATAAACGGTGTTTGGACTATCTGATAGATATGCACCCCACCATGAATAAGTTGAATTAGATAAAATAAAATTTTTACATTTAGTCATTAAATATAAATCCATAATGTGACTATTATTTTTGACAATTTCAAATTCAATATTCTTTTTATGTAAAAATGGAAATAATTGACTATTTATCCATTTATCTGCATCATCTGTAAAAATTAATATTTTATATTTTTTATTTTCTTTAACCCATAAATTTATAGCATTTATGTAATAATTTAAAGAAAGAATATAAAATATATTATTATTATTTAATACTTCTTTCAACATATCACCATGCCTTACATGAAGGGAAATTATATTATTGAAATTATAATTAATGTATTTATTATCTATATAATTCTTAACAGAATCTGGAAAATCAAATAAATTCAAAATTTGTTTTTTATAATTATTGAAATATTTATAGGATTGGAAATATGATGGTCTGAGTAATATTGGTAATTTTTTTTTATTTAAGTTTAGATCTTTAAATTTATAATTATAATTAGGGGATAAACTTTTTCTAGTAATAGTTTTTATATCAACATATTTTCTATATTCGCTATAATCTAAATAATATTTTACTAAATTAGGCATTATAAATAAACTTAATTCTTTAAAGTTAATATTTTTTGATATATGATAATTTGTTTTATTTGTTACTATTAATGAAAGTTTTAATTTATTTTTAATACAATAGATATAAACAGTTGAAATAATAAAAAAAATATTTCCTATACCTAAATCTGGAATTTTCATAAATAATATATTTTTATTTTTCAATGATTTAATCTGTTTTATTGAATTAATTTGTTTCTCTATTTTTATAATTGAATTATATACCGGGTTTATAATTATTTTATTTTCATTACAAAATTTCATACCATTTGTTATTTGGTATTTTATTGAACTTTCTATTAAATTATCGATTGAACCTGGAAAATCAATATCTTTCCATTTCCACCAATAATATACCATATTAAATAATTTAAAATATTGATTATCTAGATTAGTAACATGTTTATTAAATTTAACCAAATTATTAAGCCATTCATTATCATAATCAATATTTAAAATGTTTGTAATAAAATTATTATGATTTTTTATTTTTGCATTTAAATAATTATTATTATTTGCATACAAGTCAAATCCGATCATTGGATATATATCATGTAATAATGTATTATCTATGCTATTCATCTTTGTAAAGTATGGGTCATATGTATAACATGTTTTAAAAATTTCAAATAATTTATTCCAATTATTATTATCTATACCATTAAAATTAGAAGCAATTAATATCATATGTCCATTGGAATAAGTATTAACACGTGGTCTAATCATATAAACGTCATTATAACACCCCGATATTATATATAACAATTGTATACCAATATTTGTTCTAAAATATGATGAATTTAAAACTAAAACACCATTATTTTTTTGTATTTTTAATACTATTAATAAATTTGCCAATAATTTTTGTAATATAGTTTGTTCTTTAAAAATAGGTATTAATTCTTTTGATTCAATTATATGTAATTCAATAAATTCATATTTATTTGTATTATTTGTATATTTAATAATATTTTTTGGAGAAAGATCATAATTTATATTTGAAATTTTATCATTATAATTATATCTATTTCTTAAAACACCGAAAGAATTAATATTTTGATTAATATTAAGTATATTAATTTTATTATTAAAAATATTAACTAAATTAAATTTATTATATATATCAAACATTGTTAATAACATTGATAACAATTTTGAATTATTATATTTAATATTTAATGCGATTGATGATATTTTATTTTCCTTTTTAAAATAATTAATATAATTATAATTTTCAGGTGATTTGGATATATCAAGATTTATATTATTATAATTTCTATATACTAAATCATATGGTGAAATAATACTTAATATAGGTAAGCCATTCTTTTTTTTATTAAAAAGAGCTAAATTAATTAGTGATTTATTATTAAAACCCAGTTTATATTCATATACGGCTGGAAATGTTGATATTGAAACATTTGGTGTAATTTTTAACTTGATTTTTTTTAATTTTATTACATAATTTTCAATATAGATTTTATCTTTATTATAAATATTTAAATGATTATTTAATATATTATTATTAACTTCTGCCATTCCATCTGGATCAGATAATTTAACTTTTATTTTAAAACATTTTTTATTAATAAAATTTTTTTTTTCCAAAATCTTATATTCGAGATTATATAAACCATTATATTTCCAAGTAATTTCATCATCTTTTTCAAGCATTCCGTACAAAATATTTTCCCATTCTCTTTTTGATCTACCATGTTTATGTTTCATTTCCTCTAAGCTTCCCTTTTCTAATACATCAACAGTAATTCCACTTTTTTTTAATCTGTATAATAATATTGAGTCATCTTTTGACCAACCCCAATGATTACTTGGATATCCATTCGCTGCTTCAAAATCTTTTGGTGCTATCGAAAATATACCACCAATGAAATCTGGAATTCTTGTTCCATTTGGATAATATTTATATTTATCCCACATTCCTGCCATTCCTGTTGGAATATCTGGAAATCTTTCATAACCATACATTAAATCATTATTTGGTAACAAATCTACGTCATGAAAAATATAATAATCATAATTAAATCTCTTAGCTATATGAAAACCAATATTCTTTGTTTGACCCGCATTAAATTTATAACCATCATCTGATTGTTCAATAACAAATATATTATAATCTAAATTAGATTTATCTAAAAATTTACACATATAAGGAATAAATCTTTTCAATTGTTTCATTCTTTCCTGTTCTTTTAAATCTCTAAAAGGCACTATAATTGCAACTTTATTTGGCATTATAATATAAATATATTATAATACTACATAAAAAATATAAAATTAATAATTTGGATTATAATTTTTAATAGGAAAAAAGATATAAAAAAATAAATATTAATTAGTCAACTTCCTCAATATTTGGTCCACTATCATCTGGTACATCACCCGGCATTCCACCTGGCATACCACCCGGCATTCCACCTGGCATTCCACCTGGCATTCCACCTGGCATTCCACCTTCCGGTGATGATTGCTGATAGATCTTCATCATAATTGGTTTACAAACTTCTTCAATCTCCTTTTGCTTAGATTCATATTCCTCCTTATCTGATTCTTGGTGATCGTCGAGCCATTTCATAGTCTCTTCAAGAGCAGTTGTCATTGTCTCTTTATCCTCGTCTGAAATTTTTTCCTTTAACTTCTCATCATTAATACTATTTTTCATAGAATAACAATAGTTTTCAAGTCCATTCTTTGCTTCAATTCTTGCTGCATTTTTATCATCCTCTTCCTTAAACTTCTCAGCTTCTTGAACCATCCTTTCAACATCTTCTTTTGAAAGTCTTCCACTATCATTGGTAATGGTAATCTTATTCTGCTTGCCCGTGCTTTTCTCAACCGCAGATACATTAAGAATACCATTTGCATCAATATCATATGTGACCTCAATCTGTGGAACGCCGCGTGGCATTGGTGGGATTCCATCCAATTGAAATTTTCCAAGTTGATTATTATCCTTTGTAAATTTACGTTCACCTTCAAATACTTGAATCAATACGCCAGGTTGATTATCTGCATATGTTGAAAATGTTTGACTCTTTTTAGTTGGAACAGTTGTATTTCTCTCAATTAACTTAGTCATTACACCACCTGCTGTTTCAATTCCAAGTGATAATGGTGTAACGTCAAGTAAAAGAATTTCATCAAGACTAGATGACTTTACACCTGACAGGATTGCTGCCTGTACAGTTGCACCATATGCAACTGCTTCATCTGGATTAATAGATTTACACAAATCTTTACCATTAAAAAAAGTTTTCAACATATTCTGCAATTTTGGAATACGTGTTGATCCACCAATCAATACAATTTCGTCAATTTCACCCTTTGAAAACTTTGAATCTTTTAATACCTTCTCAACTGGTGTCATACACCTCTTAAAAATATCCATGTTCATATCCTCAAATCTTGCGCGAGTAATTGTTGATTGAAAATCAATTCCTTCATGTAGTGCATCAATCTCAATAAATGCCTGTGTACTAGTTGATAATGTTCTCTTTGCTCTTTCACATGCAGTTCTTAAACGACGCAAACCTCTCTCATTTCCAGATATATCTTTTCTATTTTTTTTTTTAAATTCTTGGCTAAAATGTTCAACCATACGATTATCTAAATCTTCACCACCTAAATGTGTATCACCTGCTGTTGCTTTCACTTCAAAAATCCCATCATCAATGCTTAAAACAGATACATCAAATGTACCACCACCGCAATCAAAAATAAGAACATTTTTTTCACCTTCCTCTTTCTTATCAAGACCATATGCAATAGCTGCTGCGGTTGGTTCATTAATAATGCGAAGTACATTTAGTCCTGCAATACGCCCAGCATCCTTAGTTGCCATTCTTTGAGAATCATTAAAATATGCAGGAACAGTGATAACAGCTGAATCAACAGTATCACCAATATAATTCTCTGCAACTGATTTCATATATGTCAAAATCATCGCTGAAATTTCCTCTGCAGAAAATTCCTTGTCTTCGCCTTTATAATCTACACCTATAATTGGTTTATCATTTGTACCACTGCTAACTTTAAATGGCCAGTGCTTCATATCATTTTGAACACATGAATCATTAAATTTTCTACCAATAAGTCTTTTTGCATCAAAAACTGTATTCTTTGGATTCATTGCAGATTGATTTTTTGCAGAATTACCGATTAATCTCTCAGATTCAGTAAATGCAACATAAGATGGTGTTGTTCGATTACCTTGGCTATTTGCTATAATCTCAACATTACCGTTTTTCCATACTCCTACACAAGAATATGTAGTTCCGAGGTCAATACCTACCGCTATTTTGTTTTTATTAGATGTCATTATGAATTATATTAAATAAATTATTTTTAAATACTTAATTTCACAATTTTATTAATTATAATGTTTATATTATATTTTTGATTATTATCAAAATTATTCATATATTTAATAATTATATTTGTGAATATTACAAATGATTTTAAAATATCCAAATAATATTTATCAGCATCTATTTCAACTTTATTCATAATCGAATTAAACAATATTTCTATATTATGAAATTGTTTTATATTTTTCATTGATAAATATGAATATATTTCATTTGTGTAATCAAAGCAGATACAAGTATTATAATAATACAAATTTTCAATGATCTTTATATAATTACTCAGATCATATACTTTATTATTTATCATGTTTTGTGCAAGGGAAGACATATTCAATAAATTATTATAGTCATCATTATAATTATTATTATTTAATTTACTATTTTCCATAATAATTTATATTATTATTATTATAATATTTTATATATAAATCAATTTTTTGAAAAAATATTATAAAGAAATTAATTAATTATATATATATAAATGACTGATCTTACGAAAATTGACAATAAGCAGAGCAATTGCGATTTTCTTACGAAAATTGACAATAAGCAGAGCAATTGCGATTTTCTTACGAAAATTGACAATAAGCAGAGCAATTGCGATTTTCTTACGAAAATTGACAATAAGCAGAGCAATTGCGATTTTCTTACGAAAATTGACAATGATTTATTATCTAATCCTAAAAATATCAAAAAAGATAGAAAAATTATTGATCCAACAACAAATATAATAAAAGATGATAATGATGAAATATTAAGATTAATTAATGATAGAATGTCATTGGGTAGACATAGATATGGACATGGATTAATTGTCAATGATGATACAACAAAATATGGTACTGAAACAAATGATTGGGAATTAATGGCACTTGAAGAAATGTTAGATGGTATGATTTATAGCACTGCAGCAATTATTAGATATAGGAGAAAAAAGCTTGCCCAAAAACAATACAAAAATTGATTTAAATAACAAATAATATCTGTAAAAAACCTTCTATATTATAGGTTAAAATGTCAAAAAAGTATCAGGGTAAGCGTTTTTTTCTGTTTGAAACAGATTTATACAATAATAGTATAATAGAAAGTAGTGTAATACCACCATTATTCGTAAACCAAAATAAAAATAGTGTAAATTTTTTTTTAATACGTGACGTTGATTATTCATTTGAATACAATAGTAAAAATCAGAATAAAAATAAAAAAAGATATATATTAACTATTGCTGATAATAATTTAAGTAGTTTAAATCATTATCAAAATATAGACAATGCTATTTCAACAAAAGCAATAGACAATAATATATATAAAATCATCGCTGATGTTGTATATCCAATTGACCATCTTAAAGATGTATTATATACAAATGGTTTTAATTTTAAATTATCATATAATACATATAATATTGATTCTGTATCAAAAGAATCAGATAATGTAAAATATCTTGTTTGTATACCCCATTTTAGTTTTGATAAATGTGATTTAGACTGTAGATTAACAAAAATTATTTAGATAATAATTTAAATTATAAAAAAAAATATACATAATTTATATATGTATAATAAATTTTATAATATAATATTCAAAAATAAAAAATACATTTACATCGGATTATTTATCGTTATAATATTGTATTTATGTAATTGTTCAATGAATGAATTTGTGGTAGAAAATTTAAAAAATAAAAAAAAAAAATTATCTAATACTGATGTGTATACAAGATTGAATTATTTAAATAATAAAGTAAAAAAAAATACTAAGAATATTGCACATACAGCAGCAGCACCTGGTGATAGAGGCCCAAGAGGTTTACGAGGACAAACTGGTCCAAAAGGAGATACTGGTGGTACTCATATATTTACATATAGACCATTATATTTTAATAATAAAGGAAATAAATTTGTATTATCTAAAACTAATTTAACAGGTCCTGGGCAAACAAATAATTTAATGTTAATTAAAAAAACTGCATCAGTCATTGGTCCAAATTCAAATTGGACTCTTACGAGTGATAAAAAATTAAGAAGTATGGATGGTTCGTGTGTATATGTTGATCAAAATAATTCAAAAAATAAATTACAAATAAGTCCAAACGGATGCAATCGTTCTAAATGGATATATAATCATAAAGGGCAATTATTATCTAATAATCATATATTAACAATTGATCCAAAAATAGATAACAATAATTATAATGTAATTTTAAAAGATATTGATGATGCAAAAAAAGATAATAATAATTCATCATGGAATACTTGGTCTTAATTATATAATATAGCTGAACTATTATTTAATTCTGTAATACTTTCATTTTTAACTAAATGAATTCTTTTTCTTGTATCAGATCTTAAAAATGATTTTATAATTTTAACTAAATTTTTCGTTATGTGTGTAGGATTTATTATATAACAATTTCTAAGCTTCTCTGGAAAATATTCAGTTAATATATCTATTACATATTTAACAAAAGATATATCTATTTGTCCTAATTTAATACCCCTACCATGTATAATAACATCAAACGAATTTATACTATTCTTTTGTGATTTTAATAAAGCCTTTGATACAATATCTAGTAAATATATTGTCAAATCTGTATAGTCCTTTTGTTTTTTAAAATTAGATGGATTAACTAATATTACTCCACATTTATCATATGTATTATCTAATTTAAATATTTTTGTATAATCACTCATATATATTATAATATTAATAAAAAATATAAATATTATTCGCAAATAAAATTATTATTGATAAAAATTATTTATATAACAACTATACAAAAATAATGCAGGGATAAATGGTTTCATAATTTCTTGTTCTTTATTGTATTCAAATATTCTCTTTTCTATTTCGGGTGAAGGTGATGGATCTTTTGTGTCTAATTCATGTTGCAATTGTTCAAGTTCAATCGATAATTCTTCTATTTTATCATTTATAACTACTAATCTACTTACTGTATCAGTCTTCTCTTGACTATTAAATGATTCGTAATTATTTTTTAATGAATATTTTAAATCATGTAGTTTATCTATTAAATCATCTAATTTGTCGTTCTCTATAGCCGTTATATCCATTATTATATGAAATATAATATAATATATTATTTAACGTAATCTTTAACTCTCTTTTAAAATATTTGATTAAGATTAAAATAAATTTATGGTAAATATACTTAAAACAATAAATATAATAATATATTATTATGAGTTTTAATAGTAATGAACTATTAGCCCAAATTTTAGATAAATTAAATAAACAAGAAGATCTAATAACATCATTGTCTAATAGATTAGACAATATTGAAAAAGAAGAGAATGTTATTCAAAAAAAATTAATTTATATTAATGATGATGATGATTATTGTAATTATTTAGATGAAAGCACAATTATTAAATACATGGAAATGCATAGTATAAAAGGTGACGCAAAATTATTTAAAAAAATTTTTTTAGAAAATAAGGAAGAAGATGAGAAAACTATAAAATTTGTAGGAAAAAATAAATTTTCTTATAAAACAGAAGATGATAATTGGAATGCTGATGCTTATGGTGTAAAAATTAGAAATAGATTTCTAAAAAATCTAAGAAAAGTTTATTATAAATTTAATACTATGACCAGATATAAAGAAAATAGTGAAATGTTTATTACTAATCAGATACATATTACCAAATTATTAGATAATAAATATCAGACAAAATGGTTAAATGAATTAAAACTAATTTTATGATTTATATTGTTATTATAATTGAATATATAGATATAATAATATATTTTATATATGTCATTTTATATTGAAAAATATATACCTAAATCATTTAATGATTTAAAACATAATAAAGAACTATCTAAATTATTAATTGATATATTTAATAATAAATATAATATACCAAATTTAATAATATATGGTTCTGCAGGAAATGGTAAATATACTCTAATAAAACTAGTTTTAAATAAAATATATGGTAATGAAATTTATAAAACAAGAAAAGAAGTATTTGAAATTAAATCAAAAAAAATAAAAATTAATTATTTATTATCAAGTTATCATATTGTTATTGATCTAAAATTACACAAACAGTGGTGTAAATATGTTGTTGATAATTTTTTAAAATCAATTGTTTATTCAAAAAATATTGCCCATAATACTCATAAAATAATAGTAATACTTAATTCTGATTGTTTATCAAGACAATCACAATTTGCATTAAGAAGAATTATAGAAAAAACTACGAGCACTGCTAGATATATATTTACATGTAATTCTTTATCAAAATTAGCAGAACCTATTAAAAGCAGATTTCAATCGGTAAGATTAAGAGCACCTACATTTGATGAAGTTTCGTTAATCATTAAAGATATTTGTAAATCAGAATCTATTAAAATTACAAAAGGAAACATTAAGAAATTAATATTAAATAGACCAACACCAACAATAAATATTAAACAAACTATTAATTTATTACAGTTATCATTTATAGAAGGTAAATATAAAAAATACACATATAATTATTTAGAATTCTTAAAAAAAATGTTAAGATATATGGATTGTGAACCAAAAGATTTAACTGTATCTAGAATAGATAAAATAAGAGAACATATTTATACTCTTAAAATAAAACAGATTTGCAGTAATGTTGTAATTAAATTTATATTAAATTATTTTATTAACAAAGATATTGGCGATTTAAAAAAAATAAAAATCTGTAAAAGAGTTAGTGAATTACAACATAGAATGGTTTCTGGTAATAAAGATCCTTTGTATATTGAAAATATCTATTATAGTATTATGCGGATAATACATTCTAATGAATAATTCCATTTTTAATATATAATATTTTATCCCATATAAATTTTTTTTTAATTTTTTCCAAATGTGAGATAATTATTAAAATTGTATTAGGTGTATTTTTTAATATATTATATATCATTTTATATGCTATATCTGGATCACTACCACTTTCTGGTTCATCAAGTATCAATAATTTATTTTTATTTATATATAATTTATATAAATTTAAGGCTATTTGTAATCTTTTTTCTTGACCCCCTGAATATTCATTTTTAAGGGTTTAATGAAACAATTTAAATCGGGTATAACTTTTGATGTATTATTGGCAAATTTTTATGATTTTAATAAAATATTTATTTGTGATTATATTAGTTATTATCATATGGAGCCATACAAAAATAAAAATGAAGAACACGATGAAGCAAAAAAAATAGTAAAATATATTAATCATCATCGAATATTTAAAAGAAAATTTACAGAACTGTGGCCAAAAGTTATAACAATGAAAATATTCAAATTAAAAGATTATAATAAACATAAAAAAGAATGTAAATTTTAAAATAATATATATATATTATATATGTTAACAATATTGAATAAAATAAAAAAAGATTATGGTATTAATCATTGTATAAAATATAGTAATGATCCATTTAAATTTAAGTATTGTTTATTAAATGATTTAAATAAAATTACTACTCATTTTGAAAAATATTATTATAATTTTAAAAAACCTTGTTCAAAAGGAAATATATGTAATCAATTAACTTTTCAATTAAATAATTTAGAGGAGTATATAAATAATTTAAAGAAATTAGATGATGCTTTACAAGTACTATATAAATATTTTAATGAATATAATGAAGACAACGAATTAGAAAGAACTGTTTGCTTAGTAACAAAAAATGAAAATATATCAGATCATATTGATTTGGATCACTCTTTATATAATATTGATTTTACTAAATATTATCCTGGAACAGATAGTTATTCTGAACTTCCACCTGATATTAAGAATGCTGTTGATTTGTGGACTAATTATTATAGGGGACCAATTAAAGAAGGTAGTAATCTTCCTTATATAATAGCAACTGTATCAATTTCAGATTTGAAAAACTTAGATGAACATACACCACCATACGGAAATATAATTAGAACTTCTTTATATAGTAGAATAATATCTTTTAATTTAAATAATATACAAGAAACATTTCAAGAAACATTTCAAGAAACATTTCAAGAAACATTTCAAGAAACATGTTGGGAAAAACTTCAACCTCAAGATACACCTGTAAAATGTATACGTCAATCCATGAAATGTCTTACGTGGTATGACTGGTTACTTATAGGCGGAACATACGGTGTTTGTTCATTAGGAGACGAATGGGTTGATTGTATGATTGATGTTACAGATGCGACCCTAGGAACAGTGGCTGCAGATGTATTTGATAAATGTAGAGTAGATTAAATATATTATTTCTTAACAATTCTCAAATATTTTTCTGCACCAGCTGCATGTCTTAATGTTATTAAACTTCTTTTTTTCCAATCATAACCTGTTGCTTTTTCACTCATTACATATATATCACCATGATTTATATTTAATTCAACTCTTTTACCAATTGGGTTACTTTTTGTATACCATTGATAATGCAAAGGTATAGTTGCACCAAGTCTTGTAGCAATAACAACTTTTCTCTCTGCATCACCGTGAAAACCTATACCATTCTAATGAATAATTCCATTTTTAATATATAATATTTTATCCCATATAAATTTTTTTTTAATTTTTTCCAAATGTGAGATAATTATTAAAATTGTATTAGGTGTATTTTTTAATATATTATCTATCATTTTATATGCTATATCTGGATCACTACCACTTTCTGGTTCATCAAGTATTAATAATTTATTTTTATTTATATATAATTTATATAAATTTAAGGCTATTTGTAATCTTTTTTCTTGACCCCCTGAATATTCATTTTTAATATTAGCATTATGATCTCGATAATTTATCCATTCATTTAATATACATATCTTACAACAATTATTAATTAATTCTTTATCATATTTATTATTTCCATATAACTTAAATAATTCTTTTATCGATATATTTGATGTATCAATATGATTATTTTGTTGATGAAATATAATATCCCATAAATAATTACTAGGATAATTTTTATTAAGTTTAATTCCAGGTATTTTCCCAATTAATGCATTAATAAATGTTGTTTTTCCTGATCCTGATTTTCCAATTAATAAATATTTCTGATTATTTTTAAATTTTATACTATTTAAAGATTTAAGTGAAAAGTTACTATTAATATTTATATTAATAGATTCAATAACGATTTCAAATGGTATTTTTTTGTTTTCTAACTTTTTAGTATATACTACATTTTTAAAGATATTACAATATATATTATATTCAATCTGATTAGATAAATAATGATCACTAAAATGAACCAAATCAGCTAATGTATTTGATATTTTACTGAATAATGTAATCATAATAAATATATTTTTTATATCTAAATTTTGAATAGATAATAATAACATTATTAAATTTGAGTCCCTTATATTAGATATTAGTAAATGTAATATTCTCCAATTGTTTTTATTCACATCATTATTTTTAATTTGTAATAAATATAAATCAAATAATTTATTAAAATTAATAGAATCATTCTCATACATTGGTAATAAGATTTTAATCATATTTCTATAATTTTTATTTTCATTACATATTTTTAATTGTCTTTTATTATTTATATCTTGTTTATCTTTTACAAATAAAATATAACTCAATAGATTAAATAATAATAAAGATACACATGATATATATAAAGTATTAGTTATACAAATATATAAAATTATAAATGATTGCTGTAATAATTTAATGAATTGTGATAACCCCCACTCTATATTAGTTTTCATTGTTCTAAAGTTTTCTTTCATTTTTACTTCAAAATCATATAATGGATTATTTTTCTTATCATATAATGATAAACTATCATATTTTAATAATTGTTCTTTAAAATAATTTTTTTTTATATCTAATATTAATAAATCTCTATAAAAAAATAAAAATCTTCTTCTATTTTGTGTCTCTATTATATTTATTATTAAATATGGTATAAAAAAATAAATATTATTTATAATATTGCAAAAAAATATCCATTTTAAGAATATAATAAAAAAATCTATTGTATATGAATAAAATAATTTATTATTATAATGAGATTTTAATATAAGTTCTATTGTTTTATCCTTAAGGGATAACATATTATTATTATAATGTTTAATATTTTTATATAATAATTTATATAATATTTTTATATAAATATAATATATAATGAATGTATATTTAATAACATTATTAGTGGTTATTGCTGCTCTATTAGCATTCAATAATAAAAAGAAAGATGTAATAATAAAACAAATGTATCCAAATATAAATTTAACAAATACTTTTATAGATAAAGATATAACACAAGCACTATTTGATGAATTAAGAGATATTAGTAAAAAATTATCTAATAGTAGTAATTTAAAATTAAAAGGAAAATGTAAAGAGCATAAGTATATTCCTGCAACAACTGATGAAAATTTAGTAATGGATTTAGATAATATTTCTAAATTAATCACTGCTAAAATTAACAGTGAAACAAATAATTTTAGATTTATAAAAACAGAATATGATAATATTATTGAAAAAGCAGATATACATGGAAATAAACATTATATATATGATCTATTAGCTTTTGATGTTGTAAATTATTATAAAATACGATTTAAAGTAAATGTTATACAATATGTTTTTAAACATAAAAAGAACAAGTATCTAACTTGTACAGAAGTAACAAATGCACCATTTAAAAATTACCCCATTGGAATACCTCAAAAAAATCAACTTATACCATTACCAACAGAAGTAATTACAACTGCATGCGAAGTTCTAGATGCAAAAGGTATAGATTTTCATGTACCTCCTACTACAAAATCATTATATATTAATTCAATAAAGGTTGATAATTCAACACTTGTTGTAAATTCTGATAAAGATTGTTTTTTGCACAAAGTTGGTGGAACAATTGACACAACATTAGAAAACCATAATGTAAAAAGCGACAATACACCATTTATTGAACCTAGTAAAGTAAGAAATAAATGGCCAACATTAAGTACACAACCTATTAACAAAGGCCCATGGCCATCAACCCAGGTTCCTTTTACTTGGAATAATAAGGGTGTTGTTAATCCTATGCCGAAACAAGGAAAAGCATGCCCTGGATATACTCATGCACTAAATGTACCAGAATTAAATGCAGAATATTGGCCAAATAATATTAGAGTACCAAAGAATTCTGGTGAAAATGATTGGCTATTTGATTTGTCGAGTGGTATTACAAGTTTTCCAACTGGATCAGCAACAGGTTCTGCAAATTAATATTATTTTTTAAAAGTGAAATTATAATACATTTTATTATAATTATAATACAATTATATAAATTAATTAAATTTACAATGGTATATGTTACGAAGAGTTAAAACTAGATATAAATACTCTTATTTTGTGTGCCCAATACGGTTATTATAAAAAACCACCTACTAAAAAAATTTTAGAAAAGTTACATATAGAAGAGGCTAATTTAGTTAAAACAATGAATAACATTATAAAGAAATTTACTGATAATGGTATCCACTCCAAGAAGAGCATATGGAATTAAAAATAGAATTAAAAAATTAATTTTATTATTAAACAAAGAACGTTGGACCAGCAAGTCTCCGTTGGCAGAAACAATGCCACTTATAATTGAATGGATAAAGCCAGAATATAAACAAAATATATTAGGTTTACCAATATATATTGATGAACATTTTATGTAAATTTATCATTACTTACATATAATTCTTTATTTGAAATTGTTGAATTGGATAAAAATTCATGATTATTACTTATGAATGCGTATGAAGAGTATTCATTCGCCTGATCTGTATTTCGAATTATTAATTTATCTATCTCTGTTTTTATATTTTTATAATTCATAATTGCAAAAAATAAATTACAATACAGTGTTCCATATAAACCAAAAACTAATGCAATTTAAACATTATTACAAACTTGATGAAACCTCAATTTCATTTGGTGAAGTCCAACAAAATGTTAAAATGAATTCTTTTATTTACTCGTTTTCTCGTTTTTCTTGTTTTGGGTATATACAATCACATAAAAAAAAATATTTAAATATTATTAAATATTTACTTTGGTAGTGTATTTTGATTTATCAATCATTTCTGCAAACACCTCTTCTTTCAAAATTCGTTGTTTACTAATAATAATTCTCTTTAATAAATATTCAATTGAATAATGTCTGATATCGCCGTCCTCAAACTTTACAACATATCTATCTTCACCTATATAATTATCCACAACTTTGGGGTCAAATTTGTATTTCCCCCTGGGTTTTTTAAAAACGAGTCTATTATTATCATCTCTGTATTTTCTAAACCAGGAACCAATTACCCTACCTTTATAAAATGTATACTTGTAACTATCATAGCATGGGGTAAATAGTAAATTAACAGTTGTGTAATTTATGAGAAATGGACTACGTTTCCAAATAATAAATTTCCTTTTTTTTATAAACATATTACCTCTTTTTATCTCTTCTTGTCTTTCTCTTTGTCTTTCTCTTTTTTTAACACGTTCTTTATAAAATTCTGAATTAAATTTGATACCAAATTTTTTTTTTTCTTTTGGTAAATATTCCAAATTTTTTTGTGTCAAAGAATCATTCATGAAAACGTGCGTTTTTTTTGCTGCTGTTTCATATTTATTTATATTTTTAAGCCATTTTGAAACAGGGTTTCTACCGGAATATCTATTTCGGAGACCAGTGGGGGTTATAAATGTAACAACGACTTGTTTTGTTTTCTTACTCCATTCACCCTTATAATTAAATTCACAAGGTTCTGTTTTATTAGTTAAAGAATTCCACTTGGTTACCTGACCAAAAAGTTCAGGTCTATTGGATAGCCAAAATTTGCGACAATATTCATTTTGTTTCCCAATAAATGACGTTAATTTTAAATTTTTTCTATAGAACCCACCTTTGATAAATTGATGTGTAACTTTATTCCAAAATATCCTTTTATCGATGCAAAATTCATATATATGTTGTATTATTTCTGATGGTATTTTACGTGGGAAAATAAATTTCATTATTGTTTTATGATATTGTTTTATGATATTGTTTTATGATATTATTTATGATTATTAAATATTTTAAATTTCAATTTTTACACAAATATTATATATGGTTTAACATTAATATCCGGATAACGTGAAATTAATAATTTAACTTTATCTAATGTCCAATATTTATCACCAATAGTTTGGTAGAATTACGCTTTTTTGTAAAGATAGAATACCATTATTTATATTATATATATAATATTTTATAGATACTAGAAATATAGGCCAAATAATATTAGAGTTCCAAAAAATTCTGGTGAAAATTATTGGCATTTTGATTTTCCCATAGGATCTGCGAATTGACATTAATTTATTAAAAATGAAATTATATTATTATAATTAAATTAAATGTATTATAATAATCTTCAAAATGGACAACAAACAAAACTGTTACACAAGTGACAACAAACAAGACTGTTACATAATTGACAAAATTATATACAATGATTTTTTATGGATATATGAAATTATTCCATATTTAGATCCACGATTATTTCGTATTAATGAATTAAGATCAGTCTCACAAAGATTTAAAAAATTAATATCTGACTGCAAACATAAATCAAAATATATTAAGGTTCCATCTGATGATTTTCCAACATTAAAGAAAGCATATAATTATATTAATATTTTAATACATAACTTTTGTAGACAAACTAATAGTAGACCACCTGAAATCTGGTTGAACGAGGGACTAATTAATAATTCAATAGGTAAAATTCAAACCCCAATTGTTATTAGAGGAATGGGTATGGATAGAACCATATTAACACATGGATTAGAATTTGATATAAATAAAAAAGGGCGTTATGGATTTCTTCTTAATTTAGATATTATTATAGATAGTTTGTCGATTAATCACTTAATACAAAGTGATAATCCTAATTTATATTTTCACGGGATATATGGAAAAAATGAATTAATGTTTATTAATATTTTCTCATGTAAAATAGAAAAATGCAATGGTTCTGGTATTTATGGTAACAACATAAATGTGAATATTCGAAATTCAGTAATATGTAATAATAAAAAAACAGGAGTTCATATTTGGCACAATAGTATTTTACTTGCAAATGATCTTGAAATATTTAATTGTGAATCAGGAATTCTTATTGGAAATATTAAATCAACAGAAAACTCTTTATTGAATGATATTAATATTCACCATAATGACGAGTCTGGGATAAGTGTTGGTGGATGGGATCCAGATCCTGATGTAATTGTTACGGGTAATAAAACAGATATATCATATAATAATCTAATTGTAAAACATAAATATATATATGGAGTTTCTACTGGTTATTCTGGTAAATTAATTTTCAAAGGATTGGATAAAAATGTATCACATGACAACTATAATGATCAGAATATTAATTCTAGACATAGTAGTGAGATTATTTTTACTAGTTAATGGGTAATACCATTATATTTTCAAATATTATAAAATGAAATAATGAAATACTAAAATATATAATATTATTTATAAATTATGAATAATATCATGAATAAAATTTTAAATTGTGATGATATATGGAAATATATAATAATCCCATATATAGGACCAAGATTATTTAGATGTTCTGAATTAAGATCAGTTTCTACTAGATTTAGTGAGTTATTCCCACCATGTCATTTAAAGTCAAAATATATTAAAGTTCCATCTGATAAATACAAAACATTAGAAGACGCTTATCAATACATATCTGATTTATTGTATGGTTATTGTTATTGTTCTGGAGACTATACAAAACCACCTGAGATTTGGTTAGATTATGGTATATATGAAAATATAAATAATACCATTAGAATACCAGTAATAATTAGAGGGATGGGAATGGATAGAACAATTATTAAAAATGGATTTAAATTTGAAATAAATGAAACATGGGATAAGTATATAGCCCCTATTAATCCAACATTAGAAGGTTTATCAATAAATAGTAATGGTGTTTGTAAAGATGGTATATTATATTCTGGTGTTAACTGTCTATATATTAATTCATGTAAAATAGAGAAATGTAGAGGATTTGGAATAAAAGGTATTAATATTAAATTAAATATTGTTAATTCAATTATATGTAATATTAAAAATATTGGTATTCATCTATCATATAATAGTATAATTAATATAGATAATCTTGAAATTCATAATTGTGGATTAGGTATTTCAATTGTTAATTTAAAAAAAAAAATCCCTTCAATATTTAATAATATTAAAGTTCATCATAATAATTGTTAAGGAATTTATTTAACAGGGTGGTATCCAGATTCAAAAATTATTATTACAGGAGATAAGACAGATATATCTTTTAATAATTTACTTAAACAAAAATCAGAATATGGTGTTAAATCTTACCATTCTGGAAAGATAATATTTAAAGGACTTGATAAAAACGTATCACGTAACAACTACAATGATCAAAATTTTCAAACAAAACACGGTGGTGAAATTGTATTTACTAGTTGATGGTTGATACTATACATAAAATGATGGATTCTAAACATATGTTTTTACATAGTATATTTTTATAATTAAAATAACAGTTAAACCATCAACAAAAAAATAATTTTGAGCTAAAAGTGAATAAGTGTTTTATTTTTTCAATTTTTTTTCATATTTTTTTTATATATTTTAAATTTAAAAAAAATTAATATTTTTTAATTTGAATTATATTATCTATAAACATTATTTAGAAATTGATTATATTAATTTAAAGTTAATAATAATATATATATACATAAAATATAAATATGGCTGCTATCTCGGAAAAAATACACGATGATACAAGTGATAATACCACCATGAGTGGTAAAAATAAAGAAAGTAGATTTTGCATTAGTTTTAAAACAATGAAAAATGGATCAAATCGTAGTCCAGCAATACATTCAAAACCGAATCAGGATTCATTTTTTGCATGGTTTAAAGATTGTGATGTTGTAGAAGAAGATCATTTAGAATCACCAACACCATTTGGTGCATTTGGTGTCATTGATGGCCATGGATCAGAATTAAATTTAGGAGGTATATTATCTATAATTGCATCTAGATATATGAATTTAGAAATACCCAAGAGGTGGGTAGAAATAAACCATAATCCAATGAAAGAAGTATATAAATTATTTTCTGATTTAAATGAGTTATTATTTATGAAAGTACATGAGATTTTATTGGAAAAAAAATATAATGTTGAAATCATTAATAAAACAATACACAATGGGACTGAAAGAAAATACTTACAATATTCCAATAAAGGATCAAAATGTATAAAAAAATGTTCTGGTGGCTGCACAGCTTCTATTACATTTATATTAGAGAATGGAATTATTATTAGCGGACATGTAGGTGATTCAGATACATATATATTTAAAAATGATATAACTATACCTTTATTTGAAAAACATAGTCCAGAATCAATATTAGAGAGAGCCAGGATTATTAGAGAATATGGAAATGAATATGTTAGTTTTGTATATGATACTAGTGATAGATTAAGTAGACCGCCAATATTTAACACGACTACAAATAGTGTAATTGATCCAAAAATACTTTTTAATCAAGGGCATTCATTATATTTTAAAAATGTATCAGGTGAATTCGCAACAATGATATCAACGCCTGATTATGAATTAAATTTAGCAATGACAAGATCACTAGGTGACTTTTACATCGGTGCTTATGGATGTTCATCCGAACCAACAATAATACAAAGTAAATTAGATTCTGATATTCAAATTGTATGTGCCAGTGATGGTATATGGGATAATTGGAAAATTGAAGATTTTAGAGAATTTTTATATACAACCAATTTTGAAGAAACATTTGAAAAATCAGTTGAGCTTGCAAAGAATAATTTTGGAAGAAGTCATGATGATATGACATTACTGGAATTTAGGTTTATTTAATATATTTATATCTATTGTATTTATTTATAAAAATATTTTTTTTCATTGGAATTTTTGATAAACTAGTGATATCATGATAATAACCATTTTTATCGATGTTCGGTAATGCTATATATTTAGAATTATTATTAAATTTTATTTCAGTTCCATTAAATGGATTTGGGTTATAAGATAATAATACATATTCTTCTTTTGTGACATTATGTTTCCATAATTCAAATGAAATATATCCATTGAATTGTGGTACGGGCCAATCTATTATATCCAAATAGGTTAAATATGCTGCTAATGTATTATCATGTGAAAATAATATAGTTGCTGTTTTATTTTTTTTTTTAAATAAATTATTAAATATAATTTTTGGTGTTGAACCAATTAATTTTAATGATATTTTGTTAGTATATTTTTTATTAAATGTTAATCTTGTAAAATATTTTAAAATATTATGTCTATCATTTACATTTATAATCGGTTGATGTTTGTTAGAACATTCATTTAATACTCTACTATTATATATTTTAGTAAATATATAAGGTTCATTATCTTTTGTAATATCAATTTCTAAATTACATTTATTTTTTAATTGAATTTTAATATTTTTTAATAATTTATCTATATCTTTTCTTTCAAAATGATGCTTTATTATATTTTTCTCTCTATTTTTATTTATATTACTAAATTTATATCTTAATTTTAGAAATGGATATTTCCCTTTATTTTTAATATAATAATATTTACCTAAATAAGATTTTTTATATATTTTATTCCAACCTTTAATAAATAATTTTAATGATTTTTTTGTTCTTTGTGTATCAGATGAATCTGCGTATATAATTTTAGGTACATACCCATATTTATGATATTTTTTAGCAATAGTATTTCCCAATAATTCGGATTGTTTTTCACCTATTTTTGTTAAATGTCCATCATGTTTTTTCCAATTTTTATATATTTCTTTATGTAATATTGAATTTGATTTAATGGGTGCTCTTGCACCATGTCTTATTAATATTACAATATTCATTAATGAACAATTATCCATAATATATATTATTATATTATGTGATTTTTTTTCATTCATTTTATCTTTATTAGGTTGTTGTTTATTAAAATCATTATTATTTTTAATATTATTTTTAATATTACTTAATTTATGACTTTTATCTATAATTATTTTATTTTTAAATAAATTATTGGCCAATGTTTTTAATCTTCTATTATTTGATCTTTTTATAATAAATTTGAACATATATATATTATAATTACAAATTAATTTTAAATTATTATTATATTATATTTCTTCTAATTCAAGCTTTTTATTTTTATCAAGTTGATAATAATATGCTTGTCGGTGTGTAAAGTATCCCATTGCTAGATTACAGTAAAT
>Ga0233412_10000366_pt1 | contig 26542 bp, 20 predicted proteins | sample Na_anoxic_4_MG_FD_180667 | JGI IMG/M metagenome (GOLD analysis project Ga0233412, IMG submission 180667) | Seawater microbial communities from Saanich Inlet, British Columbia, Canada - Na_anoxic_4_MG | ecosystem: Environmental > Aquatic > Marine > Inlet | place: Canada: British Columbia...
CTTTGTAATGAGTTGTACTGTCGTGTCGTTCCTCAGTTACACCTGCGGTACAACACTTGCGTACAACTCTACAGACTTAGATTTGTTGTTCATCCCGCAATGAAAAGGGAGCTTATATTTAAGCTCCCTTTTCATTCTGGTGCGAGAAGTGGGATTCGAACCCACACGTACTTGCGTACACTAGAACCTGAATCTAGCGAGTCTGCCAGTTCCACCATTCTCGCCTGTATATGGTATTATAATAGAAAAGAAGTTTCTGTACAATACCGAATTTAGGAGGATAAAATGAATAACCGGTTCGAGGAATATAAAAAAGAAATCGTTACAAAAAAAGTCGCAGCAGTCGGTCTTGGAATCAGCAATAGGCCGCTGGTCAGATATATGGCTAAGCTGGGAGTTGATATCACTGGTTTTGATTCAGCTCCATATGCAAAACTTGAATCCTTTATAAAGGAATTCGAAGCTTATGATAACGTGAAGTTTTTTACAGGCCCGGATTATCTTGATAATCTAAATGGGTTTGATGTGATTTTCAAAACACCTGCAATCCGTCCTGATGTACCGGCTTTTATGAAAGAAATAAGGCTAGGGGCCTTGATGACCAGTGAGATGGAAATCTTTATAAAAATGTGCAGTGCTAAAATCTTTGCAGTAACCGGCAGTGATGGAAAAACAACCACTACAACATTGATCGGCAAGATGCTGAAAGAACAGGGATATAAGGTTTGGGTAGGAGGAAATATCGGGACCCCGTTGTTCGATAAGCTTGATGAAATAAGCGAAGATGATATGGTTGTGCTTGAACTCGGATCTTTCCAGTTGCAGACCATTCATGATAAGAGCCCTGATATCGCTGTTATAACAAATGTGTCGCCGAACCATCTGGATTTCCATAAGGTAATTGATGAGTATATATGGTCAAAGAAAAACATATACAGGTATCAGAAATCCGGTGACAAACTGGTACTAAACCTTGATAATAAGGTTACAGCCGGATTTAAAAATGATGCCGCTGCCGATGTGATTTGGTTCTCAAGGAAAACTGTGCCTGAAAACGGCGCTTATCTTGATGGGGAAAGAATCCTGTACTATGACAACGGGGAAGAAATCTACCTTTTCGATAAAGGCACTATCCTGTTGAGGGGAATGCATCATGTTGAGAATTATATGGCAGCAATATCAGCAGTTTATGAGTATGTTGATGTTGAAAACATGGCAAAAGTGGCAAGCTCCTTTACGGGCGTTGAACACAGGACTGAACCGGTTATGAAAGTGAACGGCGTATGGTATTACAATGATTCCATAGGAAGTTCACCGACAAGGACCAATGCCAGCCTTCATGCATTCGAAGGGAAGCTAATCCTGATAACAGGCGGGTACGATAAAAAAATCCCATATGATATGATGGGTCCGCTGATTATAGAAAAAGTAAAAGGTCTTGTTCTTGTTGGTCAGACTGCACCGAAAATTAAAGCAGCATTTGAAGCAGAAAAAGAAAAAACAGGAAACGGCGGGGATATTCCCGTTGCTGAAGTGAATTCAATTGAAGAAGCAGTCATTGAAGCTTCAAAGATGGCAGTAGACGGGGATACGGTAATTCTTTCTCCAGCTAGTGCAAGCTACGATATGTTTCCCAATTTTGAGGTCAGGGGACATGTTTTCAAGGAAGCTGTCAGAAATCTGAAATGATTTTGTGATACCACTGCATTGGGTATTGAATTTTTATATTACCCTCCCTTTGGAGTTATATTAAAAATGGAGAAGAAATGAAAAAATATGTAGTAGCCCTGGATCAGGGAACGACTTCATCAAGGGCGATAGCGTTTGATGTCAATGGTAAACCTGTTGCTGTTAAAAATGTGGAATTCAATCAAATATTTCCAAAGCCCGGCTGGGTAGAACATGATCCTGAAGAAATTTATAGAAGTCAAATGAAAGCCCTGAGACTAATGATGGATGAAAGCGGTATTGCAGCTGCGGAAATCGATTCAATCGGAATAACAAATCAAAGAGAAACAGTGATGCTGTGGGATTCAAAAACAGGCCGGCCTGTTTATAATGCGATTGTCTGGCAGTGCCGCAGGACAGCACCCCTATGCGAAGAATTAGTTAAAAATGGCTATACCGACTTAATTAAAAAAAAGACGGGTCTGGTTCCCGATGCATATTTTTCCGGTACAAAAATAAAATGGCTTTTTAACAATGTTCCTGAAGTAAAACTCATTTCAGAACAAGGCAGCCTTATGGCGGGAACTGTGGACACCTGGCTAATGTATAGGATGAGTGGCGGCGAAGTCCATGTCACCGATCCATCGAACGCTTCAAGGACTATGCTTTTCAATATTAATGACGGGGATTGGGACAGGGAATTATGTGAAATCCTCGGAATACCAATTGGAATACTTCCAAAAGTTGTGGATTCCTCCGGTATTATATTCGAATATGAGCTGGACGGTGTTAAAATCCCGGTCGCAGGTATTGCCGGCGATCAACAGGCGGCGCTATTCGGGCAGACCTGCTATGAAGAGGGCGAGTCAAAAAATACTTATGGAACAGGATGCTTTATACTCATGAATACAGGTGATAAATCCGTTTATTCAAATGGGGGATTACTAACCACTGTTGCATGGAGGATTGGAGGAAGGACTGAGTATGCGCTTGAAGGCAGTGTATTCAATGCTGGTTCAGTCGTGCAATGGCTGAGAGATAATCTGGGATTTATGACAAACTCAGAGGATAGCGAAGCAATGGCTGAGTCAGTTGAAGACTCGGGCGGGGTATATTTTGTTCCTGCGTTTACGGGTCTGGGGACACCTTATTGGGATATGTATGCAAGGGGGATAATATCAGGAATCACCCGCGGTACAACCAAAGAGCATATTGTAAGGGCTGGGCTTGAAGCCATTGCTTACAGAAGCACAGAGGTCCTTGAAGTCATGGCTGGTGACACCAATACCAAGCCATGCAGGTTATATGTGGATGGTGGGGCGAGTGCAAATGATTTCTTGATGCAATTTCAGTCCGATATGCTTCAATGCAATATTGTAAGACCTGTAGTAAGGGAGACTACAGCCCTTGGGGCGGCCTTCCTGGCAGGACTTGCCACGGGCTTTTGGAAATCAAAGGCTGCCTTGAATGACCTTGTGGAAATCGACAGGATTTTCTCGCCAAAAGACTCTGTTGAGGCCAGGGATAATAGAATGAAAGGCTGGCATAATGCCGTTGACCGAGCTAAAGGAAATGGCGGATCTGATTAAGTTGACATGCAACACAATGTTGATATAATAAAAGATACATTTTACGGTGGAAAAACAGGTGTATTACCGGCCACCTGACGGACATCTTAGGCATGCGGGTGTAGTTCAGTGGCAGAACACCAGCTTCCCAAGCTGGTCATGAGGGTTCGATTCCCTTCATCCGCTCCACATAACAGCCGTACCGCAGGCGAAGACGAGGAAATCCGGTATGCCATGAATGATAAATTTTATGAAAAGGGTTTGCAACTAGTAAAAAATATACAAGAGGCCAAGGTAAAGCGTAACCGATAAAATTGATAAAGGGGATGATTAAATTGAGAAACAAAACAGCCGTAATAGCACACAGAGGGGCATCAGCCTACGCGCCGGAAAACACATTGGCAGCATTCCAAAAAGCCTACGAGATGGGGGCGGACGGAATCGAGATCGATGTGCTTTTTTCAAAAGACGGGCATATAATGGTGCATCACGATTTTAATCTGGGCAGGTGCGAAGAATGCGGCGGGACAGTAAAAGACCATACATACTTTGAACTCAGGAAACTTGATGTTGGGAGCTGGTTTGATCAGGAATACAAAGGACAGAAAATACCATCAATTGAAGAAGTGCTTCAATTCATCAAGGAAAAGAACATGATTCTGAATATTGAAATCAAGACTGGTAGTCCTTATGACGCCGGTATTGAAAAAAAACTTGTCAAAACAGTACAAAAATATGACATATGCGATCAGGTAATCTATTCATCATTCAACCACTTCAGCCTGGCTTATGTGAAAAAGCTCCATAAAAGTGCAAAAATCGCAGCCCTGACATCCTGTGCTATGATAAACCCGTGGGAATACCTGAAGCTGCATGATTTTGATGGATATCATCCCAATAAACTTGCCATATCAGACAAAACAATACAAAAGCTTATTAAAAAAGATATTTTCGTCAATCCATATACTGTAAACAGCGAAACACAGATGAAAAGGTTTATAAACGACAACGTGTCCGGCATAATTACAGATGTGCCTGATATTGCTGTTAAGGTTAGGGATTCACTTCAAAAATAAACTAAATATTGATGAAAAAACCTGTATCAACTATGATGCGGGTTTTTTGTTTCTCTACAAATTTATCATCAGAAGTATAATAGTGAAAAGAACTTATGACCTGATGATAAATATTTGCTGGAAATTATAGACAAACCACAATATAGGGGGTATAATAATTTTAATTATTGAATATGTTGTGCCTTTAAAGAAAGTCCGGAGAGACTTGCAAGGTGGCCGGGAGCAATTTCCCGTTATGCTGTGCGCTTTCCGAAAGGGAAGTTTTTTTATGGGGGGGAATATTCACATTACATCAAAATAGGGGGGAAATCATGACGAAAGAAACAAATTTCGGCGGAAAAGAATTCCTGCTGGGTTTTCAGCATCTTTTCGCAATGTTCGGTGCTACGGTCCTTGTACCTGCCTTGACCGGACTTAATCCATTGGTCGCATTATTTGCTGCCGGTTGTGGAACACTTTTATTCCACTTGGTTACAAAAGGTAAGGTTCCTGTATTCCTTGGCTCCAGCTTCGCTTTCATCGGCGGCGTTGCAGCGGTAACCGGAATTGGAACCGACGCAGGTGTAACAAAAGAAGGTATTGCATTAGCAGGCGGCGGAATCATGTGCGCAGGCGCTCTGTACCTGATACTTGCATTACTTGCTAAATTAGTTGGGGTTGAAAGAATCAAGAGCTTCTTCCCGCCAATAGTCACAGGTCCAATCATTATGGTTATCGGACTCTCGCTCACTCCTGTGGCAATAGGCGGTGCATCTGGAAACTGGTGGGTTGCTGCATTCGTAGTACTTGTAATCCTTATAGTTATGCTATTTACAAAAGGATTCTTCAAACTAGTACCAATCCTTATCGGGATTACAGCTGGTTATGTGCTATGCATAATTCTCAAAGTTTCAGGCTCTGTCGACCTAGTTAACCTTGATTTGGTTGCCAAAGCCGATTGGTTCAGTTTTAGCAAGATATTCAGCGGGGATTTCTTCATATTACCCAAATTCGAATGGACTGCAATAACACTGATTGCTCCTGTTGCAATAGTAACTTTCGTTGAGCATATGGGTGACATCACCACTAATGGAAACGTTGTAGGTAAAAACTTCCTTGAAGATCCCGGACTACACAGGACCCTGCTTGGCGATGGTCTTGCTACAATGTTCGCAGGATTCATCGGCGGACCTGCAAATACAACTTATTCAGAAAATACCGGTGTTCTCGCGGTTACTAAGAACTACAATCCTGCTACACTGAGACTTGCTGCCGTATTTGCAATAGTTCTAAGCCTTGTCGGGAAATTCGGTGCTATTATACAGACAATACCCGGTCCTGTAATGGGCGGGGTCAGCATAATACTATTTGGTATTATCGCAAGCATAGGACTTCGTACAATTTCACAGGCTGAACTTGACTTTGCTCATTCAAGGAACCTTGTAATTGTTGCTTTAATCCTTGGCCTTGGCATAGGCATCAGCGCAATGGGTGGTATCGCAGTTGGAAACGTAACACTTTCCGGACTTTTCGTTGCTGCTGTTGTTGGTATAGTTCTCAACAAGCTTTTGCCCGAAAACATTTAAGTTAAGAATTAGGTAAAACTGTTATCTGCCCGGGATCTTTACGGTCCCGGGTTTCTTAATGCGAATTTGCCTGAATGGGTTTTTATCCAGAAAGCTCGAAGGGATTTTTTGCAAAATGAAAATTTTAAGGTATTATTAATTTAGAAATGGAATGATTGGAGGCAACCTTGCCCAGGATAATATCAGGATTGGCAAAGGGAATAGTGCTTGAGACACCGGAGGGAATGAAAACAAGACCGACATCTGACAGGGCAAAGGAAGCCCTTTTCAGCATACTTGGCGATGTCTATATGGGAAAGGGCGTGCTTGACCTATATTCAGGAACCGGTTCCCTTGGGATAGAATCACTGTCAAGAGGGGCAGGGCACTGTGTTTTCATTGATAAGAACAGAAAAGCTGCCCGGATTATTAAAAACAATATCCAAAAATGCAGGTTGGACTCGTCTTCCCATGTAATCTGCATGGATGTTGTCAAAGCCATTGATTTAACTGAGGTCAGGGAATCTAAATTCGCATGTATAATCATGGATCCGCCTTATGACAAAAATCTACTGGCCCGTACAATTGAAAAAATAAATGAAAATGATATAATTGAAAAAAAGGGAGTCCTTGTCGTTGAACACAGCGAAAGGGAATCGCCGCCCGATGAAATCACCGGATTTATCCTTTGGGACAGGAGAAGTTACGGGGCTGTAAATTTCAGCTTCTATAGGCAGGCGGAGATTATAAAGAAATCAGGAGACGCAGTATGAAAACATGGATTTGCCCGGGCAGTTTCGATCCGGTCACATCGGGACATCTTGACATAGTTACCCGTGCCTCAAAAAGGTGCGACAGTCTGATAGTCGCAATCGGGGTAAACGATAAAAAAGTTCCTTCCTTCACCATAGACGAAAGAAAAGCGATGCTTGAAAAAGCCACTGCAGACCTTCCCAATGTAAGGGTCGAGGTTTTTTCGGGACTTCTGACGGAATATGCCAGAAAAGTAGGGGCTGCAGCCATAATAAAAGGCCTGAGGGCGGTTTCCGATTTTGAAAATGAGTTACAGATGGCGTTGCTTAACAAAAGGCTGGATGAGAGCATTGAGACCATGTTCTTGATGACAAATATAAATTACTCATTCCTTAGCAGCAGGGCGGTCAGGGAGATCGCATCAAATCACGGTGATATAAAAGGGCTGGTCCCTGACGAAGTCCTTGATGACATTATGAAAAAATTCGTTAAAGGCGGTAGATAAAATGATAGTATATGAAAGACTTGCTTCCATTGAGAAAATCCTAGAGGAGGCTAAAAAACTCCCGTTGTCTTCAAAAGTGATGATAGATGCCGATGAGATGAACCTGCTGCTGAAGGAAATAAAAGTCAGCCTGCCGGAAGAATTAAAACAAGCCAGATGGATTAGCGAGGAACGCAAGAAAATCATAACTGAAGCCCATGTTGAGGCTGATGATATCATAACCGAAGCCCAGGATAAGGTTGATGAACATGAGCTTGTCATAATGGCAAAAAAGAAGGCTGAGGGAATAATTCAAAAAGCCATGATGGAATCTGAAGATATTAGCAAAAAGGCAAAGGCCGAATCTGATGGAATCCGCAAAGCGGCATTGGAATATACAGATGAAGTGCTTTCTAAGGTCCAGCGGAATTTAGACGGGTTTATAGACACCATTATAGAAAACCGCCGTGAACTGGAATAATTGATAAAGACAGATTATAAGAATAATTTCTATATAAACCCCCATGCGGGGTTTTTGAAGGTTTAACTTCTCCGGATTAATACTTTCTTCCCGGCGCCGGACCTAAATGTGTTATAAAAGCCGGGGATTTTGGTATAATGACAATAATGATAAGTTATAAAGATAGGAACGCGAAATTCGCGGATTATGTAAGAAATATAAATACGGACAGCAGTCCGGGATATATGGTAAAAACATTCGGATGCCAGATGAATGAGAGCGACAGCGAAAAGATCGCAGGTTTGCTGGAATCCATGGGCTATGTTCCTGCAGATGAAGAATCACAGTGCCGGTTCATAATATTCAATACCTGCTGTGTCAGAGAAAGCGCAGAACAGAAACTTTTCGGGCATTTGGGTGAAATGAAAAAATTAAAAACAGCCGACAGCGGACTGATTATTGCTGTCTGCGGTTGTATGATGCAGCAGGAGGGAATGGCTGACAAGGTTAAGAAGAGCTATCCTTATGCTGATATAGTTTTCGGCGCTAACAGCATGCATTTGCTTCCCGAGCTCCTTTATAACGTCCTGACGGAACATAATAGGCAGTTTGAAGTACAGGAGCGTGCCGGAGACATTGTAGAAGGCATGCCGGTTGTACGGGAAGACTCTGCAAAAGCATATGTACCGGTAATGCACGGGTGCAATAATTTTTGTTCTTATTGTATTGTTCCGTATGTCAGGGGCAGGGAGCGAAGCAGGCAGCCTGATGACATAATAAAAGAAATTGAACGGCTTGCAGAATCCGGAATAAAGGAAATAACATTACTCGGACAAAATGTAAATTCATATGAGGGCGGCATCAGCTTTGCACAGCTTTTGAGAAGAACAGGCGGTTGCACCGGGATAGAGCGAATCAGATTCATGACAAGCCACCCGAAGGATTTCGGAATCGACCTCATAGAGGCGATCAGGGATACGGAGCGTGTATGCAACCATCTTCATCTGCCGGTACAATCGGGCAGTACACGTGTGCTTGAGCTGATGAACCGAAATTATACTAAAGAAGAATACATAAAGATGCTTCATCTGGCAAAAGAGATGATTCCCGGATTAGGACTAAGCACTGACGTAATAGTTGGGTTCCCCGGTGAAACAGAGGAAGATTTCCTTGAAACTCTGGATGTACTGGAAAAGGTAAGGTTTGATTTCGCTTTCACCTTCATATACTCAAAGCGCAACGGTACGCCGGCTGCAAGAATGAAGAATGAAGTACCGGATGAAATAAAACATGACAGGTTCAACAGGCTTCTTGAGGTTCAAAACAGGATAACTCTTGAGCAGAATACTTTATCTGTAAGCACTGTTGAAACGGTTATGGCGGAAGGCAGGAGCAAGACAGACGCAGACTTTATGACCGGAAGGACAGGAGCAAATAAAATTGTGAATTTCAAAGCACCGGAGGGAAACTCCGGCGACTTTGCAGAAGTATTGATAACCGATGCCAAGACATGGCATCTGGAGGGAGAATTTATTAAATGGAAGTAATTAAAAAAGCCAGGGAGCTGGCTGAAGAGATTCTAAAGACATCTGAATATGCAATGATGACTGCATCGCAGGAAGCTGTTGATAATGATGAAGATGGCACTGCCCTTATCCAGGACATGGAACTCCTGCAGCAGGAATATATAAAAAGTGCTCATGAAGGAGCTTCTGAAGATGAACTGAAGATGCTTGAGGAGATTTTAAAAAGCAAGCATGAGGAACTGATGGAGTATGAGCCGACCGCTCATATGATAAAGTCTAAAGCTGCCTTTGAAAGGCTTGTAGCTATGATTAATAAAGAGATAACATCAGGAATTACAGGATGCACAACCGATGATTGCGCCGGTTGCAGCGGATGCAACTAGGAAGGTGTGGCTTTGGCTGAATATACCCCGATGATGAAGCAATATTTTGAGATAAAAGAGAGGTATAAGGACTGTATACTCTTTTACAGGCTCGGGGATTTCTATGAAATGTTTTTTGATGATGCCCTCGAGGCATCCAAGGCTCTTGGGATTACCCTTACAGGCAGGAACTGCGGAATGAAAGAAAAGGCTCCGATGTGCGGGGTTCCGCACCACAGTTCTGAAAACTATATCGCCAAGTTAATTGAAAAGGGTTATAAAGTAGCCATCTGTGAACAGGTTGAAGACCCGAAGTCGGCCAAAGGAATTGTAAGGCGTGACGTGGTCAGGGTCATCACTCCCGGTACTATTACCGAGGAATCAATGCTAAATGAAAAGCAGAATAATTACCTAATGGCAGTATATACAGAGGGTTCCTGCTTTGGGATAGCCGCCTGTGATATATCTACAGGAGACGCCCATTCAGCGCAAATAACGTGGGGGGACACATTTTCAAAGTTAGTTGATGAGATTGTGAAATTCAATCCTGTGGAGATTGTTATATCCGGCGACACAAGTAAAAAACTCGAGAATATATTGCGTGACAAATCAGGAGCCTATGTATCTAAAAAAGAAGAAGGCTATTTTAATCTTGATGAAAACAGGGAGTACATAGAAGGACGCCTCGGCAAGAACGGATATAAAGAATACGACATTTGGGTCAAAGCCGCAGGAGGTCTTCTAAAGTATGTTTCTGAAACCAGGAAAGCCTCGCTGGACCATATTAGGGAAGTTATTTATTATATCCCGGAGAAATTCCTTATCCTTGACCCAACGGCTCGAAAAAATCTTGAAATCACTGCGAATCTGGCAGACGGAAGAAAATATGGTTCATTGCTGTGGGTTCTGGAAAAAACCGTTACAAGCATGGGGGCCAGAACACTTAGAAGGTGGCTTGAGCAACCTCTGATGGATATAAATGATATTAATACAAGGCTTGACGCTGTGGGTGAACTCAAAGATAAATTCATGATGCGAATGGATTTGTTCGAACTCCTTAAGAATGTTTACGACATGGAAAGGCTGACGTCCAAGCTTATAATGGGCAGCGTCAACGGCAGGGATTTAATTGCCCTTAAGACATCGATTGACCAGCTTCCTCATATAGTGGATATTCTTGGACCCGCTGAATCCATTGCTGTAAGGTTAATCAGGGATGACATTGACAGTCTGATGGAAGTTAGCCAAATAATCGGCAATGCAATAGTTGATTCGCCCCCGCTAAGTATAAAAGAGGGCAGCATAATCAGGGATGGCTTCAACGCGGATGTTGATGAACTCAGGAAAGACACCGGCGGCGGTAAGGAATGGCTTCTTGATTTTGAAGCATCTGAAAAAGAGAAAACCGGAATTAAATCACTGAAAGTGGGATTTAATAAGGTTTTCGGATACTATATCGATATAACCAGGTCGTATTTCGACCTTGTTCCTGAAAACTATATTAGAAAACAGACGCTTGCCAATAGTGAAAGATACATAACCGAAGAATTGAAGCAAAAAGAAACGGCAATACTTGGAGCTGAGGAAAAACTTATCAGACTTGAATACAGACTGTTTGCAGAAGTCCGGGAAAAAATTGCCGAATATGGCAGGGCGTTGCAAAAAACATCATCTGCTTTATGCAGGCTTGATGCCTTCTGTTCTTTTGCAGAGGTTGCCGACAGGGAAGGGTATTCCCGGCCTGAACTGGTTGAGGAACCTAAAATAGAGATAAAAGAAGGACGTCACCCTGTAGTCGAAAAAATGCCCAGCTGTGATGGATTTATTCCAAATGATGCTTATTCTGACAACGGCGAAAACCGGGTTTCGGTTATAACCGGCCCGAACATGGCAGGGAAATCAACATTCATGAGGCAGACAGCGCTTATAACCCTTATGGCGCAGACAGGATGCTTTGTCCCTGCTGACGAGGCAATAATTGGAGTAACTGACAGGATATTTACCAGGATTGGTGCGGCTGATAACCTTGCGGGCGGCCAGAGTACCTTTATGCTTGAGATGAGCGAAGTTGCTGATATTCTTAAGAACGCCTCGGATAAAAGCCTTCTGATACTTGATGAGATCGGCAGGGGGACCAGTACTTTTGACGGACTGGCCATAGCCTGGTCCGTAATAGAATATATTTGCAGAAAAAAGAACTGCAGGACTTTGTTTTCCACGCATTACCATGAACTTACGGAGCTTGAAGGCAACCTTGAAGGCGTAAAGAACTACAGGATTACTGCGGAGAAAAAGGGAAGGGACGTTATCTTCCTGAGAAAAGTTGTCCGGGGTAGTGCAGACGAGAGCTACGGTATACAGGTTGCACACCTTGCCGGAGTGCCTGAGGGAGTTGTCAACAGGGCGGCTGAGATCCTTGAGGAACTTGAAAGCAATGACATTGGCAAACGCAAAAGGATTAAAAAAGGCCTTGAACTTGACGGTCAGCTTAGTATTATGGATTATAACAGCAGGAATGAGGGCGAGGAGTATGTCATCAGTAATCTCAAGGATCTGGATACTCAGAACCTGACGCCTCTCGAGGCTTTAAATAAGTTATTTGAAATGAAGAAAAAACTTCAGTAGGAGAAACATGGACAGGATAATAATCCTTGATGAGAATACCGCTAACCAGATAGCCGCGGGAGAGGTCATAGAAAGACCTGCATCAGTGGTTAAAGAACTCGTTGAGAATTCAATTGATGCGGGTGCGTCTTCAATAAAAATTGAAATCTCAAGGGGCGGTATTTCCTTAATAAAAATAACTGACGATGGTAATGGGATTCCGGCTGAAGATGTGGAAATGGCCTTTGAAAGGTATGGAACCAGCAAGATTAGGACAGCTGGTGATCTTGAAGGCATAGGAACTATGGGATTCAGGGGAGAAGCACTCCCAAGTATTGCAAGTGTTGCTGCCGTCGATATGAATACAGCTGTAAAAAGTGGTGGATCAGGGATCCGTATAAAGATATCAGGTGGGAAAATTGAGGGAAAACAAAAATCTTCAAGGTCGGCGGGGACTACGATAACCGTAAGGAACCTGTTTTTCAATACTCCTGCTAGATATAAATTTCTTAAAAATGATTCAACGGAAGCCAGGTATTGCACGGATATTATTTCGCGCCTGGCACTTGCACATACCGATGTAGGCTTCAGGTATTTTTCAAACGGCGGGGAACTTCTTAGGACTCCTGGAGACGGTAATCTTAAAAATGCCGTTTACTGCGTTTACGGACGTGAAATTTCTAATAACCTTTATGAAGTAGATTATAATGACGGCACATATGCCATCTCGGGATTCGCCGGCAACAGGTCTGCGGCGCGGGGCAACAGACAGAATCAGACGACTTTTGTTAACGGAAGGTTTGTAAAAAGCCGCGAAGTGTCGGCAGCTGTGGAAAAGGCTTATGAAACTGAAATAATGAAGGGTAAATTCCCGTTTTATATATTGAACGTTGAATTCAACCCAAAACTTGTGGATGTTAACGTGCATCCTGCTAAATCTGAAGTTCGGTTTGCCAAGAGCGGCGATGTGTTTTCTGCTGTTCATGGGGCTATTAAGGCTGCACTTGATTCAAACAGGGGTGTGGCTGAAGGGGCTGACAGGCAGGCTCGTATCAGACGCGAGATTGATTATAGGACGCCTGAATCAGCTCCTGCAAACACTTCATTCCTATCTGATGCAGACGGACGGACAAAAGCCCATTCAAAAATTACCCGTGAGCTGCACGAAAATCTAATAAAAGCGAAGGATACTTTTTATGATGCCGGTGGAGAACATACACCTTTAGAGATAATTGAAGCGCCTATGGACAAATCTGCTCCGGACATCAGTATTCTTGGCAAAGGACGATTTTCGGGTATTCTTTTCAATACATTTATTATGATGGAAATTAATGATTCGGAAATTATCCTTATCGATCAGCATGCGGCACATGAAAGAATAACATATGAAATGCTTTTGGAACGGTTCAGAAACCGGGATATGAACTCCCAGCTGCTTCTTGCTCCGGTAATTATAAGGCTTGAACCCCCTGAGGCGTCAACAGCGGACGAGAATGCAGCATTGCTTAAAGAGCTTGGATTCGAATTCGACTTCATCGGATCAAGGGATGTGGCCGTAAGGACAATCCCAGCGGAGATAATAGAAAGAGATACTGATGAAGTTTTCAGGGGCGCTGTCGAGGCAATAGCATCTAATGCCGGCAGGGAGCATATGCTTATTGAAAAAGAAGCTATTTATACAATGGCATGTAAAAGCTCAATAAAAGCCAATACGGTGCTGACATCAATTGATGTAGATGTAATTGTTAATAGGTTAAAATCTCTTCAAAATCCATACACATGTCCCCATGGGCGGCCGGTTCTGGTTAAGCTAACCCGCAGGGAGTTGGAGAAACTCTTTAAGAGGATAGTATGATGGATAAAGTGGTTGTAATTACAGGCCCGACTGCATCCGGTAAAACCTCTGTATCAGTTGAAGTGGCTAAAAAAGTTGGCGGCGAAATAATTAACGCCGATTCTATGCAGATATATAAAATGTGCGATATAGGAAGCGCCAAGGTTCTTGAAAGCGAAAAACAGCGAATATTGCACCATATGATTGACATAATTGAGCCGGGTGATAATTTCAGCACTGCACAATATAAAGAAGCTGCAGCTGCATGTATAAAAGATATTATAAAAAGAGGAAAAGCACCTGTAATATCAGGCGGTACCGGGCTGTATATTGACGCACTTGTTAAAAATATAGATTTCAACACTGATTCAGGGGATAAATATGTACGTGAACGGTTGAATGCACTGCTTGAAGAAAAAGGCTCTGAGGCTGTTTACGAATTACTTAAAAAAAGAGATCTTGCAGCCGCAGGAACAGTCCACATGAACAATTCAAGGCGGGTTATAAGATACCTTGAAATCCTTGAAAGCTTTGAAGGCACCCTTGAAGAATATATGACAAAGACAGTATCGACTCCGGTTGAATATGATTTTAGGATTTTTTTATTATGGCCGGAAAGGGAATTCATTTATAAACGTGCTGAACAGAGGGTGGATGAAATGCTAAGCGCTGGTCTTGTTGATGAAGTAAGGGCGCTGATAAAAGCGGGTGTTAAGGAAGATGCCCAGAGCATGATGGGGATTGGTTATAAAGAAACATACGGGTACATATCAGGACGAACGGGTTATGATGAGTTTGTGAAGCTGCTGAAAAGAAATACCCGAAGATATGCAAAACGTCAATTCACTTGGCTGAAACGGTATACAGATGCTGAAATTATTAGTGTTGATGAGAAGTCAAATGCCGCTGATTTAGCTGAAACTATTTATAAATTTTATATTAAATAACATTCAATATAACGAACAAGGTGATAAAAATAACTATAGAAGTGCTTGAATTAACACCTCTCATAAGTTAATATATATTAGTAGAAAGAGAAAGGGGAGTCATTGTGTCAAAATCAATGTCAATGAACTTACAGGATGTATTTTTAAATCAATTGCGCAGGGAAAGGATTCCGTTGACCATTTATCTGACTAATGGTTTTCAGTTGAAGGGTTTTATCAAGGGATTCGACAATTTTGTAATTGTAATTGAAGCTGACAACAAACAGCAGGTAGTATACAAACATGCTATTTCCACTATATCCCCAATGCAAGCAGTTAACTTGATTTTTAAAGAAGAAGTAAAACCTGACTGAGCCTTCAGTCAAACAACAGACACCGTAGCCGGCGTCGTTTTAGAATGATTACAGCAGCTTAATACTGCTGTTTTTATTTTATATAAGAGTGTCTTTCCAAGTGAGGGTTTTCATTGTTAATATAATAATCCAGGGCCGATAATTCGGAGTCGCATAGTCATCCTAGTGATGAATCTTAAAAAATGTTCCGGAACATCATGTGTTACCAGAGATTTTAGGCTAATAGTCGAGTTTAAGAGATTCGCCTGTAACAGATAACATTATGGTTTCGGGTCTTTTGCCCGTAAGCTCAAATGTGCGTTCATCCGGTTGGCCGGTTCCGATATAAAATGTATAGTCGCCGGGTTTGATCACTCTTTCCCCTTTGTCATTAATCATGGAAATTTCGCGAGGGGTTAGGTTGAATGAAAATCCTGCAGTTTTTCCAGCCGGTACAAAAATAGGTTTAATGACCCGTAATTCCGGTTTCGGATTCTTATTTCCTACCTTAGGTGTTTTAATGTACACCTGTACTATTTCACGGGCATCAGAATCACCGGTGTTTGAAAGGGTGCCTTCAATGAGAAAATTGTTGCCCGGGTTGATGGAGCGGGTCGCACCGATTGAGCAGGTTATTTCAAAATCAGAATAAGTCAGGCCGTACCCAAATGGATAAAGGGGAGTGCCATCGAAGAAACGATAAGTCCTGTCATGCATTTTATAATCCTCAAATGCCCCTATTTGTTCTATTGACTTATAAAAAGTAACCGGAAGTTTTCCGGATGGACTGCAGTCCCCAAACAAAACGCCGGCTATCGCCCGGCCCCCGAGTGAACCCGGGTACCATGCCTGCAGTACGGCATCGCTTTTTTTATCTACATTGCATAAACCAACAGCGCTTCCGCTCATATTCACAGTAATGATGGGAGTACCTGTCTTTTTCAGTCTATCAACGAGTTCGTTCTGCAATCCGGGTAGTTCTATATCCTCCCTGTCGCCGCCTCCGAATTCAGGGTAGCGCGGATCTGCTTCCTCTCCTTCTATTCTGCTGTTTATTCCAGTTGCCATTATAACGACGTCAGCTGCTAATGCACAGGATTCAGCCTCAGACATCAGCGATGTTTCGTCATCTAGAAGTTCAGTCTTACTTATGTGGCATCCTAAGGAATAAAGGATGTTGGCTTCAGGCACTTTTTCCCTAATGCCTTCAAGCAGTGTTACTGTCTCTGAGGCAATTCCTTTATAATTAGCAAACAGCACATCCCGGTCATCGGCGTTAGGTCCGACCACGGCTATATTCTTAATATCCTTTGAAAGGGGAAGTATCCCGTTGTTTTTCAGCATAGTCATGGTTCTGCAGGCAGCTTCTAATGATTTTCGACGGTGCTTCTTGGAGTCATTAACCGAATATGGAATAGACGCGTAAGGCACCCTTTCAGGCGGGTCGAACATACCAAGCCTCATTCTGGCTTCAAAAAGTCTTGTAACGGCAGTATCGATTTCCTCTTCTGTTATTAAACCTTCATTGAAGGCAGCCTTTAATCTTGCATAAGTATTTCCGCAGTTCAGATCGCAGCCGTTTTTAACAGCTATGGCTGCTGATTGATATGGATGGTCAGTGAGGTGATGGTGAAGATGCAGGTCGCATATCGCATGACAATCAGAAACAACATAACCTTCAAAGCCCCATTCTTCCCTCAGTATTTTTTGAAGCAGGGTGGGGCTGGCGCAGCAGGCTTCCGAGTTGGTCCTGTTGTATGCTCCCATTACTGAATAAGCCCCGGCTTCCTTAACACAGTCGCGGAAAGCGGGAAGATATGTCTCGTATAAGTCGCGGTCAGAGACCTGCGCATCAAAGGAATGCCTTAATTTTTCCGGACCGCTGTGAACTGCATAATGTTTGGCAGTCGCTACAGTTTTAAGATAGGTATCATCATCTCCTTGCATACCCTTAATAAATGCAATGCCCATTCTTCCTGTCAGATAGGGATCCTCACCATAAGTTTCGTGGCCCCGGCCCCATCTCGGGTCTCGGAATATGTTAATGTTAGGGCTCCAGATTGTCAGTCCCTTATAAATGCCGGTGTCGCCCCGCCTTAAAAATTCGTGATGCTTGGCCCGAACTTCATCAGAGATTATGCAAGCACAGTCATATACTAATTTTTCATCAAAAGAAGCAGCCATTCCTATAGACTGGGGGAAGACAGTCGCTGTACCGGCTCTCGCGACTCCGTGCAATGCTTCGTTCCACCAGGTATAAGCCGGTATTCCCAACCGTGAAACAGCAGGTGAAAAGTGAAGCATTTGTGAGATTTTCTCATCAACAGTCAGTAGGTCCACGAGCTTAACAGCCCTTGTCCTAAAATCAAGCGATAAATCATTAAAACTGTACATAGAATCCTCCCGGAATATTTATATGGTTACTTTAACACATATTAGTAACAAGTTCATTTACAGGTAGTAAATTTCGAAATATCAAAATAATTTGTAAAATAATCAACTCTGAGTAATCATAAATGTTAATAAATTATGAATTTTATGGGATTTCTGCATAAATAATAATAAATAATGCTATAATTTGCGTAGTAAAAACGACTTACTGAGGCGGGGTATGAAGTATAAAATAGTTATAATAATCATTTTTTCGGTGTCACTGCTGCTAGCTTCCGGCTGCGGCCTTCTCCCTAAAGAGGACGAAAGGCTTAATCCCCCGATAAAAGAGGCAAGGGAAGTGCAGTATAAGACAGAAGAAGTAATCAGGATGGATATCGAAAAGAAACTGGTGCTGTACTCACAGTGGAAAGCTGCAAGCCAGGTGTACTATCAATATACTGAATTCAATGCACCGTTCCTTGAGTACAGGGTTTCCAAAGGCGATAATGTAAAACCGGGAGATGTTCTTGCAGTTCTTGATATTGGGGATATCGACAAAGAACTTCGCGATACGGAAATCACTTATCAAAAACAAAAGCTTTCATACGATAGAATTCTTGAAAGATACGAAGCAGGCCTTGCCAGTGCATATGACCTGCGCATTGCTGAACTTGATTTTGAAAATGCAACCAACAAATTAAATGACCTAAAAGAGGAAAAAGCTGACTCGCTGCTTGTTGCGGATGTAGAAGGCGTTGTCCAGGTCTTGATGAATTATGAAAAGGGCGACATGGTAAATACAGGCATCAATGTTGTTACAGTTGTTAAAAATGATGATATTATCCTTCAGGCATCATCACGCCAGGTCGGAAGTTCTGGTTTGAAAGTTGGTGACTATGCTTTGCTTGAAAGCATGGGTTTTGAAATTGATGGGACCATATCAGCGATTTATGGAAACAACGTTAAAATAGAACCGGAATACATGCTGGATGAATGGGAACTTGGCAGTTCTGTTAAGGTTGACATTCCCTTGGATAATTCAATCGGGGCTATGGTCGTAAATCGAGATGCCGTTAGATCAGTGGGCGGAAGAAGTTATGTAAGGCTGCTGATTAACGGGATTGCAATAGAAAAATCGGTTGAACTGGGTATTTCCAGCGGAAGATACATTGAGGTGCTTTCCGGAATTGAAGAAGGCGACATAGTAATTCTGTACTAAGCGGGAGAAGAATTTTGTTTAAACTAATCATAAGAAAAATGATAAAGAACAAATGGCTTATACTGAGCCTGATAATAGGCTGCATGCTTGCTGTATCAGTAATCGGGTCAATACCCATGTACTCAGACGGGATTCTCCAGCGGATGCTTATAAAGGATTTCGAACTTGACCAGGAAGAGAAAAACGTATATCCCGCATTTAATAAGTTTGAAGGTGTTTTCTCCAATATTTCAGACTATGAAGAAAGATTGAAGCTGTTCAACTGGTACAACGATAACATTGAGCAGAGAATGGCAACAAGCATACCCATGGATATCAAAGTAGGGTACAAGACCGTAGGTATACAGAACAGGATATTCCTCGACTCAAGGGAGTGGCCGACCCTGCTGCAGGAAATCCTTGACAATAAGACTTTCAAATCTGTCAGCACCGGTAAAATCAATTCTTATGCTGTGGATACGCTGCCGGATATGGTAGACCTGCTGCAGGGAGAGATGTATTCGCAGGGATCTAAAACCGTTAACAATGAGGTTTTCTCAGGCGAAGTTTATGAAGCCATTGTAACCAGGGATGCAATGCAGAGAAACCGCTATTCGCTGGATGGGATATATACTATGACCCTTAATAAGGATGAGGAAGAGTATATCCTTAATTACCAGATTGTCGGTGTTGTAGATCTCAAGGAAGAAATGACGCCGTTCTTCTCAATGGATTATTATGGGGTGTATTTTGATTATGATACATTTCTTAATAGCATAATAAACGAAAACAATATGTACATAGGCACCTGTGAATGGTATTACGCTTATGACTACTATCAGTTCAGGATGAAAGATGCCCCCGGTGTTCTTGAAACGCTTGATGAAAACTATAACTGGATAAATAATAACTACGGCAGACTAAAACAAGGATTGTCATTTGAAGCTACAATTAATGATTACCTGACCAGGGCAGGAAAGCTGTCCGGTTTGCTGCTGCTTTTAGTTATTCCGGTTATCCTAATGATCGGCTTCTATGTTTCCATGATAGCCCAGCTCATCATGGAGCAGGAAAAGAATGAAATAGCCATGCTCGAAAGCCGAGGTGCCAGCAGGCGGCAGATATTCAGTATATATCTTGGAGAAAGTGTAATAATCGGTATAATCGCATATATTCTGGGGATTTTCGGTGCATTTTATATGACAAAGCTCATCGGGGCTTCAAATGGTTTCATGGAGTTCGTTGACAGGAGCTCAATGGATGTCACCATAGGGATGAAGACAATCCTGTATGGAGGTGCATGCGCACTGTTGTTTATAGGGATGATTCTGGTTCCTGCTTTCAAAGCATCAAAATTCACCATAGTTGAATTCAAGCAGGGCAAGGCCGTATTCTCTAAAAAACCCTTCTGGCAGAAATTCTATCTGGATGTAGTACTTTTGATTGTAGCCGCGTATGCATTGTTCAATTACAACAAATTTAAAAATTTCATCAGTTTGACCGGCGACGGGCAGGTTGATTATCTGGTTTTCTTCGCAGTGACATTTTTCATATTGGGTGTAGGCCTTGTATTCATGAGGATTTATCCGCTTATAATCGATGGGATATTCCGGCTGGGAAGAAGAATTTGGACGCCGTCCATGTATGCGGCATTTACTTACGTAGCCAGGGGCGGGAATATGAGACAGTTTATAATGATTTTCCTAATCCTAGCGCTTGGTGTCGGAATATTTAATGCAAATTCAGCAAGGACAATCAATGAAAACACCACTGATTTAATCAAGTATCAAAAAGGAACTGAAATAATCCTTAATGTTGGTGAAATGGGCATTGATGAAGAAGGAAATATGCTGGATGTTTCGGATGCGACGCAAAAATCCGCTACATTCGAGACCATATCCAATTTTGAAGGAATTGATGATTTAACTAAAGTAGCCACAATGACAGTTGACTTAGGCGCTGAATCCAGGACGTCACAAAGGTTCAGGGATGTTAAATTAATGGCCATAACCCCGGAGGAATTCGGGAATGTTATTTGGTACAGGGACGACCTGTATGACTATCATATCAACCATTATCTTAACCTGATGGCCAGATACCCCGAAGGTGTGATTATATCAAAGACCATGGCTGAAGGTCTCGAAGCGGTACCGGGCGATATGTTGTATATCAAGATTGACGACAAGGAGCTGAACGTGCCGCTGCTGGCTACGGTAGATTACTGGCCTTCTTACAATAGATATGCGAATATCGACGAGGAAGGCAAAGGAGACGAACAGGAACTTTGTGTAATTCATTTCGATATGCTTAAGTCATCTATCGGCGAATTTAGTTCATCTGTTTGGCTGGCTAAAAAAGACGGAGTGCTGGACAGCGAGGTAAATGATTACCTGGCTGAATCCGAGGTCACGCTTTTGAATGCTATTTATTCGGATTATGAGGTTTCGGAAATGAAAAAGGATCCGATGCTTCACGGCATGAACGGGATACTTACCCTGGATTTCCTGGTTACCATGATAATATGCGGAGCCGGATTCATTATATTCTGGATACTATCCATAAGGCAGAGAGTCCTCCAGTTCGGTATATTCCGGGCAATGGGGCTAAAGAAGCGAGAACTGATTTCAATAATAATATGGGAGCAGATACTTATATCCGCTCTGGCGATTGTCATGGGTATAATAATCGGAGGAGTCACAAGCGAGTTGTTTGTTCCGCTGTTCCAGATTGTTGATACTGCATCCGAGAGGGTCATACCGTTTGTAACTGCATATGAACGCCAGGATTATGTCCGGATATATGCATTGGTTATTGCAATGCTTGTAATAGGCGTAAGCGCTATTGCAAGGTTTACAACTAAAATTAAGATGGACCAGGCAGTAAAACTTGGGGAAGACTGACGGAGGAATTTATGTCCATATACATTACTGAAAATATTTGCAGGGATTTTGTCCAGGGAAGCCAGACTGTCCATGCGCTGAAAAATATCAGTATTAATATACGCAAGGAGAGGCTGACTATTTTTAAAGGCAGGTCGGGTTCCGGTAAAACCACCCTTATGAATATCATGGGCGGGCTGGACAGGCCTACGTCGGGAACAGTCATTTTCGATAAGCACGATATAACCAAAATGCACGATTTTGAAAGGGACAGCCTGAGGCGAACGGAAATTGGTTTTGTATTCCAGTCCGTTGCCTTGATTTCTGTCATGAACGCATATGAGAATGTTGAGTTCGGGCTCAGGGTCGCAGGCAAAGAAACAAAGAACTGGTCTGAAACTGTGAAAAAAAGTCTGGAACTTGTAGGACTTAGCAAGAGGATGTACCACAAGCCCCACCAGCTTTCCGGCGGCGAACAGCAAAGGGTTGCCATTGCGAGGGCGATAGTGCATAGGCCTAGAATAGTGTTTGCCGATGAACCAACTGCTGAACTCGACACACACCTTGGGCTGCAGGTAGTGCAGCTGTTCAAGCAATTGGTCCGGGAAGAGGGAATAACAGTCATAATGACCACCCATGACCCGAGTATGAACGAAATTGCCGACCATGTCATATCATTGGAAGACGGCGAGGTAGTAGATGAAACTTAAAAATTTGCTATTAAAGAAGACAGATTCCGTTGGCCGGGTCAATGACAATCACGAAGAGCTGGAGTATGACCCCGCCAATGTGATAACCTGTGAAAACCTTGTAAAGATCTACAAGACCAAAGACACTGAAGTGGTTGCGCTTCAGGGTCTTGACCTTGATATTAAGTTCGGCGAGATGATGGCTATAATAGGAAACAGCGGTAGTGGAAAATCTACATTATTGAATATGATCGGCGGACTCGACAAGCCGTCGGCTGGTAAGCTCATAGTTAACGGAACAGATCTGCTGAGAATCAAGCACAGCAAGGTAACGGAATATAAGAAGAATTCGGTTGGGTTTGTATGGCAGAACAATGCCAGGAACCTGATCCCATATCTGTCCGCAAGGCAGAATGTTGAACTTCCGATGGTAATTGCCAGTAAGAAGAATTATAGGAAAAAGGCCGCGGAATTATTAGAACTGGTCGGGTTGCAGGATAGGATGAACAGCAGGCTCAGGGAATTGTCAGGAGGGGAGCAGCAGAGGGTAGCAATTGCAATAGCAATGGCAAACGAACCGCAGATACTTTTAGCTGATGAACCAACCGGTGCTGTTGATACAACGACGGCGACACAGATATTCAAGGCACTCAGGCGATTGAATGTTGAAACGGGTGTTACGGTCATAATCGTTACACATGACCGCGGTGTAGCTAAGAATGTAGACAGGGTTGTGGCAATCAGCGACGGAAAGACAAGCAGCGAGTTCATCAGGATAAAAAGTTATAAGCAGGAGCTTGAGGAACTTGACAGAATGGTCGGAGTCGAGGAATCGGAAACCCATGAGGAACTTGTTGTCATAGACAGGCACGGAAGGCTTAAACTGCCTGAAGATTATATGGAAGACATTGGCCTTGACAGGAACAGCAGGATTAAAATGGAGCTTGAAGGCGACAGGATAGTCATATACAAGCAGGATGAGGATCGCATTAATGAATAAGATGATGAAAAGAAATTTTATTATATTTGTATTGATAATGATATCAGCAGTTCTGTTAACATCCTGTTCCGACGAGATTATTGATCCCTTTGCGGACTTCCATTATGAAAAGGAAATTGAGGAAGTTAGAACTAATCCCGTTGAAAGACGTGATATTGAGATAACCGATACTGTATTTGCAAAAAGTATACCAAGAGCAAAAATTACTCAGTATTATGAGGAAGTTACGGGCTATTTCAAGGAGTATGCAATTGCCCTTCTTTCAGAGGTGAAGGCCGGTGATGTGGTTGCAGTACTTGACAGCAGCACGCTGGACAAGCAGATCAGGGACCAGAGCATTATTTATGAGAAGGCCAAATTAAAATATGAAAAAGCCAAACTGGAATTTGAGTCGACGGGTAAAAATGAAAATACAATGCTGACTGCAAAACTTGATTTTGAATATGAAGAGTTAAAATTTAATGAGCTTCAGGTGCAGTACGACGCACTGGAACTAAAAGCCGAAATAGACGGTGTGGTTACAAAGATGCCGGCTGACCCGGGCGACTTTATGAATAGTAAAGCCTCTGTATTTGAAATTACGGATGATTCAGAGATTTTCATATCCTTCAGCACTGAATACGGCCAGGGGCTTGGCATTGGCGACATACTGGAGATTGATATCAGGAACAGCGATGAGATTGTCAACGCAGAGGTTATTGAGATTAACAGCTTGGAAGTCATACTTAAACCGAAAATTGTACATAGCTCTTTCACGAAAACCGGCACGCTGGTCTATGTACGGATGTTGGTTGACAAAAGACTTGATGCACTGGTAATTGATGAAGACAGCGTGATTTCAGAAGCCGGCAGGTATTTCGTTTATGTCATGGAAAACGAAGTCATGAGCGAAAGGGATGTTAAAACCGGTATATCAAGCGAAGGTTTTGTAGAGGTGCTTTTCGGCCTAGAAGAGGGCGAACTTGTTGTTTCGGATCCATATTGATTGTTTCTGATTGAATGTACAACCGTCGGAGGAACGGAATATGACTATTGCTAAAAGAATATATTTAATAATGACATCGGTGATTTTATTGATTGCATTTTCAGCATGCTCATATTTTCTGCCCGGAGAAAAGAAAGTAATCACTCCTGAACTCATTGATTCAAAGGAAGTTGTAATGCCGTCAACGCAGGTAAGGCGCGGCGATCTTATAATGTTCCATGATATAGAGGCTGTTTTTGTGCCGGAACCGAATGAACGCTATGTGGCTGAAATAACCCTAAACGGCAAGGTAAGTGAAATTTATTATCACCTGGGTGAGTCGGTAAATGAGGGTGACCTTGTACTTGAACTTGATACTGAGACTATAAAGGATAAAATACTTGTTCAGGAGATTAATACTGAAAAAATGAGACTGGCCCATGAGCAGAATCTTGCATTATATGAACTTGGTAAGACCGACCGGTACACTGTTGAGCTCTCAGGCCTAACACTCGAAGCTGCTGGGAATTACCTGGCTGATTTAAAAGAAGAACTTAGCCAGCATTATGTATATGCGCCGTCTGACGGGGTTATTGTATCTATGAAATTCGGCGTCGGGGATAATGCCTTCGGTGATGCATTTGAGGTGTCTGATATAGATAAAGGTATTATCGAAATCACTATAAGGGCTGATATTGATACTCTTTCTCCAGCCCAGGAAGCCCTGTATGACCTCGAAATCGGTGATTCGGCCGTCCTATTCTATGAAGGATTTGAATACCCCCTTGTGTTACTCAGGGATGCAAGTGAATATTATACACAAATCGGTTATGACGCCAATCACACCCATACACAGTTCACTGTGCTTGAACTGCCTGAGGGTATTGGTTTTAATAAAAAGGTGACAGTCAGGAATGTGACGGCTGAGGCCCTGGATACTGTTGTCATTCCGATGAGCGCTGTATATTCACCTGTAGCAGATCCATATACTTATGTCATCAACGGACGCGAATTTGAGAAACGGTATATTGAGCTCGGAATGGATGACGGGCATTTTTATGAAATCATTTCCGGACTTGAGATGGGCGAGGAAATTCTGAAAGTCAATTGACGCGATATAATGCGATATCCGCTAATATAAAAAAATTATTGATAATGTTATGAACTCTCCCGGTGTTGTATAATGATTACAAACTATCGGGAGGTTTTTTTATGGATATTTTGAAAGATGGGCTGGCTGTCAACGGCGGGTCGGTTTTAATAGACGGCGGGCTGAAAAATCGATTCAATATTGACCTTCAAGAAAAAGAAGCTGTCATGGCAATGTTTGACAAGGCGATTGAAACAGGCCAGGCCTCAGGATACAACGGTGCTGAGGAAGATCAGCTTTGCAGTGACTTCTCAGAATTCATGGGCGGCGGATATGCCGATGCTGTAAACTCCGGGACGACTGCGGTTCATGTTGCACTCAGGGCTCTGGATCTTGAGCCGTTTTCAGAAGTTATTGTAAGTCCTGTAACTGATCCCGGCGGGATAATGCCTATTGTCATGAACAATTGCATACCGGTTGTTGCCGATGCGGCTCCCGGGTGCTACAACACCAATGCTGAACAGATAGAAAAAAGAATTACTGAACATACAAAAGCAATTATTGTTTCACATATAATGGGAGAAGCTGCCGAAATGCCGGCTATTATTGAACTTGCTGAAAAATACGAGCTGAAGGTCCTTGAAGACTGTGCCCAAGCCCATGGTTCCAAACTGAACGGGAAATATGTAGGGACGTTCGGAGATGTCGCAGCATTTTCAACGATGTTTGGAAAGCACTTCAATACCGGAGGGCAGGGTGGTATGGTCTTCACAAAGAATAAAGATATTTACTGGCGCGTCAGGCAGTATGCCGACAGAGGCAAGCCGTTCGGGCTTCCGGAAGGCTCTTCAAACTGTGTTGCTTCATTGAATTTTAATTTGAGTGACATGTCTGCAGCTATTGGAATTGTGCAGCTTTCAAAATTAAAGGGCTTGGTCGATTCAAGACGCAATTTAGTTGCCATGCTAAAAGAAAAGTTTTCAAATTTAAAGACTATCTCAGTGCCCGAACTTCCTGATGGTTCCGAACCTTCATATTGGTTCTATAGGCTTCAGTTTAACGAAGGAACCGTGAGCTGCAGCAAAGCGGAATTTCTGGAAGCAGTTGAAGCTGAAGGTGTTAAGATGATAAAAGACTATGGCTTTGCGCGTCCCTTCATGATGGATTGGTTCATCAACAAGAAGGCCTTCG
>Ga0233412_10000367_pt1 | contig 26466 bp, 9 predicted proteins | sample Na_anoxic_4_MG_FD_180667 | JGI IMG/M metagenome (GOLD analysis project Ga0233412, IMG submission 180667) | Seawater microbial communities from Saanich Inlet, British Columbia, Canada - Na_anoxic_4_MG | ecosystem: Environmental > Aquatic > Marine > Inlet | place: Canada: British Columbia...
AACAACAGTAACAATAACAACATCAGGTAACGGCTATATAGCAGGAGATGTAGTAGTTCCAGATCCTAGTGCTATAGGAACTCCAGCTTTAGCTGCAGCTTTCACTGTATCTACAGATTTATGTAATGCAGTTCTTGGATTAAGATCTTTAGCTATAACAAGTACTAAAATAGAAATAGGGTGGTTACCTCAAGGAGCAGCTACTCAATATCAGGTAGAAGCTAAATTAGCTAGTGCTTTATCATGGACATTACTTACACCAATTACTCCAACGGTTGGTGCAACAATAGAAACTCAAATAATAGGTTCTTTAACAGCAAATACTGAATATCATTTTAGGGTAAATACAACCTGCCCTGTTGGAAGTTGTTATTCAGTAACAATATCAGTAACGACAAAAATTTAAATTATGGCTAGTGTAAATGCTACAATAACAGTAGGTTGGACAAGTAACTATGACGGTCCTCATAGGGTTTGTTATAGACTTCAAGGAACCGTACCTTATAACTGTACAGGAACAGGAACTCATCCTTATTGTGCAGGAGGTGGAGCAGCATGCTCTTATGATATTTCAATAACTGTTGATAATGAAACTTGTGACAATGTCACTTATGAAGGTTATGTCCAACCAGCTTGTGAAGATGAATCTTCTTTAGTAGGTAGAATACCTTTCAGTGTAACATTTATTCCAGACCCAGCTTGTAATAAATATATTGCAACTTGTTCTAGAGTAGGCGTTGCTTCTTTTACTATGACTAATAATGGTACTGGTTACACTAGTGCTCCTACAGTAATAGTAAACGGTGCTAACATTACTCAATCTACAGGAACAGCTGTATTAGGAGATGGTATTATTACAGCAATAGATGCTTTTACTGCAGGTTCAGGATATAATATTGCTAATGCATCATCAACACAAACAGTTAACGTCCTTAGAGCAACTCAAATAGCTACTACAGGTGCTGGTATGACTGCAGATGTAACATTTGATGCAGGAGCTGTAATAACTAATATTGTTTTAAATGCTGCTGGTTCAGGATATACAACGGCTGATGATGTAGCTCCTTTAACAATTGATCTTACAAGTTTAACAGATGGTACTGCTCCTGCTACAGAAGCTACTATTGATGTAAGCTGTACGGGGTCATTTGCAGATGAAGTTGATTCTATAACTTTAACAGATGCTGGTTCAGGTTATCTAGCAGTAGCTACAGTAACTATAGCTGCTCCAAATCCTGGTCCAGGAGTAACAGCTACAGCAGATGTAGTTATGGCTAATTGTACTACCCTTACAATGCAGGACTGTAGTGGAGCTAGTGTAACTACAGTTGATAATTTAGATGTAACAGATACAATATCAATGTGCGGCCCAGCTACACCAACTGTAGGATCTGATTATGATATTGCTGAGGATTTATCAGGTAACTGTTTATGTGCTTGTCAAAATGTTGACTTGGCAAATCCAGGAACTCAAGATATTGGTGTAACATACATAGCTTGTAATGGAGCAGCTACCTATACAGTTTTATCTAGTGGTGGTGGTTCAGTTGCAGGTATATGTTTAGCAACAGATACTATTAATGTTGATGATTTAGGAACTCCTGGTGGTTCATTAACTATAACTGTAAATAGTGCCTGTGATGGAGTAACACCTTAATGAATAATATTAAAAATATGTCGTGGTTCGTTGGTTTACTATGACTAACAAAAAGGCCTTGGGTTAATCACACTCAGGGCCTTTAATTTTATAAGATATGACTATAGATGAAATCAAAGACTTCTTAAGAGAAAAGCCTGGTTATTTAAAAAAAGGTTCAGGTCAACTAGCACTTTTATTGGAAGCGGATGTTCAAGATTGTAAAAGAGCTTTAAAAGAAGTAAGGAAAGAATTTGCTCATCCTAAAGTAGATGACAGAGATGATAACTTAATTCTTAAATCTAAATGGCAAGTACAAAAGAAAGGTGGTGAAACTGCTTGGCTAGAAAGTTATAAGAATGTTGATTTTCCAACAGACTTAATTACTAAAGAAGATTGGGTAGACATATTTAGTGAAGTAGCACCTCTTATTACTGTTACTAGTATAGAGCAAACAAAAACTGTAAACAAAACTCTAATCATTTGGACATCTGATAAACACATTGGAGCTTCTATACCTTCAGATTCTTTATATAAAAGAGAATATGATAAACACATATTTCATAAAAGAATGGCTCAAGTTTTTGATGAGGCTATAAAATTTTATAACATTCACGGCAAATTTGAAGAACTTATTATTGCTGATTTAGGAGATTCATTAGATGGCTTCAATCAGCAGACAACTAGAGGAGGTCATAGACTACCTCAAAATTTAAATAACAAAGAAGCTGCAAAAGTTCATTTCTTTACACACAAATGGTTTTATGAAAGTTTTATTAATGTTGAAATAGCTAATAAAATTAAAATAGTAAATGTTACTAATGATAATCACTCTGGTGATTTTGGTTGGCAGGCTAATTTTGCACTGCAGCAGTATGGTACTTTAGCTTGGCCTAATGTTGAGTATATTAATCAAGAAGAATTTATTGGACATATGCTAGTCTATAATAGAGCTTACATAATTACTCACGGTAAAGATAAGAAGAATAGAATGAGACCTATGCCACTAAAGATTAACAGTGATACTGAGTCTCATATAATGGATTATGCTATTGATCGTAAGATATCTAACTATGACTTACATTTAAGAAAGGGTGATATACATGTTAATGATCTTGACTGTAGCAGAAAGAAAATGACTTACTGGAATATAGGTTCAGTATTTGGAGCTTCTGATTGGATAATGGATAATTTTAGTGACACAGTTCCTTCATGTGTTTTTGAAGTAGTTGAAAAAGACTCTAATAATTTATCTAGTAAGGTGTTATGGTTGACATAACAATAAATGTTTATTGCATAAGCCTTAGAAATTAATTATATTATACTATATGAACAATAGTTTTAGAAGCCCTGATGTAAAAGGTCCTAGGTTTAGACCTAAGAGACATGTTATGCTTACTAAAAAGGTTTACTTAAAGTTTAAAGATAAATATCCAGAGTATGAAGATTTAACTCTAGAACAATTTAAATTAATTATAAAAACTTTTAACATAAAGTTAGGGGAAGGTATGATTAAAAATAGAGATGGTGTAGAGTTACCTCAAGGGTTGGGTTATTTATTTATGGGCTCATGTCCTCCTACAAAAGGTAAGAAGAATGTTAATATGAAATTATCAAAAGAAACAGGTGTTAAAGCAACTCATAAAAACTGGGACTCTGATAATCTTCTTATGAAAATATTTTATACAAACTTTACTTCTAAATATCCGTTTCATAATAAACAAGTCTGGTCACTTAAAGCTATAAAACCATTAAGAGTAAAAGCTTCAAAAGCATATAAAAAAGATTGGCCTAAGTATATTGTAGTAGATCCCTCTGAAAAGATTTCTGCTATGTATAATAGAGCAAGAAAAAAAGAATTTGGTATTAAGCAAATGAATAAGGTACCTGATGGGTATAACGAATTTGAAATTTAAAAGATTATGATAACTGTTGGAGAAGCTACATCAAGAGTACGTAATGTACTAAAAGCTGTTAAGGAAGATCCTTTCTTAACTGATAGATTCTTGTATAGTCTTATAATGAAGTTTGGAAAAACTTTAATAAGAAGGCAGGATAGTGAAAGTAAGATTATGATGTTTCATAGTTTATTTAAAGTTATCCCTTGTGTAGATCTAATTGACGTAGATTCAGTAGAGGCATGTTGTACAGGAGTAAGAACAGGTATAACTTTTAAAAGGACCAAAGAACGGTTACCTGATTTCATGGAAGGCTCAAAGGGACCGCTTATACGGTCAGTTGCATCATTGGATTTATCACATGACGTACAAGAGACTTATCCTGTTACATATGCTAATATGACACGTAGTACAAACTTTAAGTATAATAAGAGTGCTTATTATTGGTTCTTAGATGGTTATATTTATATTCCTGATGTAGAATGGGAAGCTATTAGGATAGAAGCTATTTTTGATGAAGATGTTAGAGCTCTTAATTGTGCAAATAATCCTATGGATTGCATCTTTGAACAAGATAGAGAAATAGGAATTCCAGATTACTTGTTTTCTGAAATAGAACAAATGGTAATACAACAATTTATGGTGTCAGCACAAGTTCCATCTGATGGAGCTGATGACAGTCAAAACGCTATAAGATAATGGCAAAGAAAAAAGCTAAATCAAAGTGTGCAGCTAAGATGAAAAAATCTTTTACAGCTGGGATGAACATAGGCCGTAATATGAAAAAAGGAAAGCCTAAAAAGAAAAAGAAATGAGTTATAATTACACATTAAAATACAGAACTTTTGATCAGCTCTTAGCAGATGCTCAAGGAGATTTTAAAAAGTATCATTTAGAAAGTTTAATTGATCCCCAGGATATGATTAAAGTAGCTAAGAGAGTTAATTATGACTTAGGTCTAAGAATAAATGATACTAAAGAAGTAATACTTGAAGTAGAAAAAGGCAGAGTTAAACTACCTAATAATTTCTATACATTAAACTTTATGTTGATGTGTGGTAAGTATGAGATTAAATCTGCTTTACCTCAAGGTACTCAAATTGAAGAAAGATTAATTGATACAGTTGGTCCTCAATATCAACCAGCTCCACCAGAAGTTATTGATCCATGCACTACAGAAGCAACAGCTGACCCCTGTGACCCCTGTTTACAATGTGGAGAACCTTGCTGCACTGATGCTTGTTCAACATGTGCTACTAAGCCAATCTCATGTGCTTTAAATTGTAAAGGAGAAACTGTTCAGCTTGTCCAAGTACTTAGGTTTCAAACAAGAGTTTTTAAAATATTAAAACCTATAAGGCTTCTAGAAAATGCTATGGCTATAGATTGTGACTGTCCTAATTTATATTGGGAGAGTTCTATAACTGGCTGGATTAAAGATGGTTGGTTATACACTAATTTTCAAACAGGTAAAGTATATCTTAATTACCAGGGTCTAATGGAGGATGATGATGGGAATCTTTTAGTACCTGATCATGATTTAATAAATGAGTATTATGAGTATGCCTTAAAGCAAAGAATACTTGAAAATCTTATAATGAATGATGAAACTGTTAATCAAGCAAAGATTCAATTAATTGAAGCTAGATATAGGGCCGCTAGAAATAATGCTTTAAGTGTTGTTAATACTCCTAACTTTAGTGAACTTAAACAAGTATGGCAAATGAATAGAAGAGCTTTTTATAGCAAGTACTATGAGATGTTTGCTAGTTACCCTTTACAAAATAGAGTTAATCCTGGAGTATGGCAAAGAAGGTAAATAGGCCAACAAATACTGGTAAAGTTGAAACTAGATCTTTTGATAAAGGTCTAAATGAGGATATTACTGATTATCATTTGCCACCTAACATGTGGACCCAAGCAAGAAATGCTACAAATAATACTGGTGTTGGTGATATAGGTGATCTTAGTAATGAAGCTTCAAACTTACTATGTTCAAAAGCTCCTTATCAAATTATAGGGACTATACATATTGAAGCAGATAGATTCCTTGTATACTCTACTGATAATACTAATTCAGAAATTGGACAGTTTTTTGAAAACACATGCAAGTATAAATCTTTAGTAAATGATCCTTGCTTAGGTTTTAAAGATACTAATCTTATTAAAGGTGTTGCAAAAGAAAACTTTGATTGTACTTGGCAAGTTTATTGGGCTGATTCATTGAATCCTGATAGGACAATGAATATTGATGAGATTCCTTGGATTGAAATTTGTGTTGATGAAAATAACCAACCTATACCAAATCCAAATCCTGACTATACACCTGTAGGATGTATTACCTGTACAGCTACTGAAGATTTAGATTGTGATGCTATAAGGTTAGCACCTTTAGTTAAGAATCCTTGCTTGTCAATTGAGGCAACATCTACTGGTGGAGAATTAAATAATGGGTCTTATTATGTTGTAGCAGCATATACTATAAATGGTGTAAGAGTTACAGACTATAGCATGCCTTCTAATATAGCTTCAGTATTTAATCATAATGATCTTTCAGGAGCACTTAACATTAAGATTGATGATATGGATCAGTCTTTTGATGAGTTTGAATTAGTTCTTGCAACAACTGTAGCAAGCCAAACCGGTTATTATAATATAGGTAACTATAGCACTAGACAAAAAACTATTGCTATAGATAACATACAAGCATACACTCAATTATCTGCAGACTATCAAGCTTCAATTACATTACTTAATCCTATAGTAGATAGATCTGATGCTATTTATGAAAATGCTAATTACTTATTAAGAGTTGGTACATATGAAAAGTTTGATTTCAATTATCAACCTTTAGCTAATCAGATTGAATCTGAATGGGTTTCTGTAGAATATCCTGCTGATTATTATAGAGAAGGTGGTGTTAACACTGGCTACATGAGAGATGAAGTATATTCATTTTTTATTAGATGGGTTTATGATACAGGAGATAAGTCTCCATCTTTTCATATCCCTGGTAAATACGAAGCTCCAACCTCTAGTGTATTTGATAATATTATTAATGATGATTCTAAAGATCTAGAGTCTTCTGTGGATAGCTATAATCTACCTCCTAAAAAATGGAGAATATATAATACAGCTCAAGTTAATCCTCCTCTCATTGCTCCTTTTGATACAACTTCTGACGGAGGTCAAATAATATCAACTGGTAAAATGGCTTATTGGGAATCATCTGAAAAGTATGATGATGATAAAGCTAATATATGGAATGCATCATCAAATCCTATATGGGGTTCAACTGATCCTGCATTTGACTTATGTGGTAAACCTATAAGACATCATAAGTTTCCTGCAAGTGTAGTTGCTGGAGATAACGGTAGAGTAAATCACTTTAACCAATCAGGAACTAAGATTAGAGTTATGAGTGTTAGGTTTAATAATATTAAGCCTCCCTTAGATAACCAGGGTAATCAAATAGATACTATAGTAGGATATGAAATATTAAGAGGTTCAAGAGAAAGTAACAAAAGTGTTTTTGCAAAAGGTATGATTAACGATATGTTAGCTTATAAACTACCTTATCAAGAGTCTAGCAATTTATCGGACTGGCAAGGTTTATATCCTAACTATCCTTATAATGATATTAGAGAAAACCTTACTGGTTATACTCTGGATTCTTTTCTTACTGAATCATTTAATGGTTATACTGATAATGATGCTCCTCCTGCATTATTAACAAAAACTGATAGATATGCTATAACTTTTCATTCTCCTGATTTTGAACTTAGAAGACCTTATTTAAACGGTACAGAAATAAAATTATATCAAGGTTTAGAAGGTGCTCCTGTAGGTAAGTTTGCAGAACCATCAGCACATCCTGAGCATGTACTATTTACTGATTTTGCTTTTGCTATAGGTTTAATTACAGGATTAGGTTTTGGTTTATTAGGTGCTGGAGGTAAGAGAAGTGATACAAAGTCAACACCAAAAATAATTGACTTAGGTTCAGAGTTTGGTACAGATCCTATGAACTTAGCTCCTGGTCTCTATCAAAGTTATTTTTTACCTCCAGGAACATCATGGAAAGGAGTAAGTGGGGGTTCATCAGGATACATAAATGCATCTTATAAGTTTTCACATTACAATCACGTAGGACAGTTAATAGATGCTATTAATGCTGGTGTAGGTTTAACAAATGGTACATATGGAATTTTAGGTAGTTTAGGTGAAGCTATAAGTGGTGGTGGACTTGGTGGTTATGGTGAAGCTTTAGATGATGGTCTACAAACTGGTTCTGGAGCAAATAGTGTAACTGAGTTTGGTGATGATAAATATGGCTTTATAGGATACGGTAGAGACTGGACTCAAGAAGCTCCTGCTAATGACTATTTACCGACTACTTTGCAAGTTGCTGGTGGATCAGGAGATTTCCTTTTTAAATTTAGTCAAGGTTTTGATCAGGTTTTAGAACTAATGACAACTTGGTCTACTAAAGAGCAATATGCTTTACAATATCAATCTCATTGTTTTTACAATCAAGCTATTCTTGCTAATACATTAGATCAAGATGGTAATGTAACTGGTCCTGCAGCTGGGTTAACTAGAAGAAGAATAGAAGAGCAAGCTTACCTAGGTAATGCAACACATAATTTTTCAGATAAGATTATTAATAATAATAATAGAAGTACAACTGTTGTATTAGAAACATTCAAAGGTACAAGCAATCCTTTACCGCAATTAGCAGGAGACGATAGTAAAGTTACAATGAGTCAAGCTTGGAATGAGTATGATGCTAAAAAAGGTGAAGAGTTTACAGGTACAACTGCTAAAAGTTATTATGCTGGTGTTAAACAACTTAACAGAAATCAGTATGGTCAAATTGAAAGTATAATTCAAGTACCTGTTTCAACATGTAAGATTAGTAGAAAAATTAATCAAACAGAACCGTTGTTTAATGGTGACATTTATATAGGACGTTATACAGAAAAGAATACAATGTTATTCTATTCTACTTGGTTAGAAAATGAACCAGACTTAACACCTCTAAACTATAGTCTATATCCTTCTGTACCTTATCCTAGATTTGGAATGAATACACAGAAGTATGATTCAGGTTCTATTGTAGGAGCTGTTATGGGTGGTTTAGCACCACCATATCCTCCTGGTGGTCCTACACTTAATGTTTCTCCTAATGCCTTTTATGATTTAGATCCGTATCTAGATCCAGAATCTAATTTCAGTATACCTAGCATACTTGCTCAAAATGGGATTCTTGTTAAAAGAAGTGCTGCTATGTATTTGTTTAACTCAGGAGTTAGAGACTTTTTTGTTGAATCAGAAATCAATGTTGAACTAAGAGATTGGGGTAATGATCCTGAACAAAGACATTATGATTATAAAAGATATAGTGATGTAAGTAATTTATTTGATCAGCTTATAATAAAGTCTGGTAACTATAATAAATATGATACATCATTAAGTGTTTCATTTTTATATAATAACTTAACACGCTGGGGATTTGCACATAGTTTAGATTATGATCCAACTAAAGCAGAAGATTGTTTTAGCTATAGACCTAATAGACTAATATACTCTCTACCTCAAAATGAAAGTAACTCAATAAAAGATTTTTGGAAGGTCTTCCTACCTTTCAATAGAGAAGATTTTAAGAGTAGGGTATCAGCTGTAAAACCACTTAATCAAAACGGAGCCCTTATATTATTTGATAATGAAGCTCCTAAACAATTCTTAGGAACAGATACACTACAGCTTGGAAGTGGTAATAAAGTTACAATAGGTGACGGTGGTTTATTTAACAAACCTCTTCAAAGTTTAGCCAGCACTGATGAACCATATGAATATGGATCTTGTCAAAATAGATTGTCTGTAATTAATACTGCAGCAGGAGTATTTTGGATTAGTCAAAACCAGGGTAAGATATTTAACTTAAGTGGAGGTATGAAAGAAATCTCATCACAAAATATGAAGTGGTGGTTGTCTTCTTATTTACCTTATAGCTTAACAAAAGACTTTCCAGATTTTGAACTTACTGATAATCCAGTAGCTGGAATAGGATGTCAAAGTATTTTTGATAATGAAAATCAAGTAGTTTACTTTACTAAAAAAGATTACAAACTAAGAACAGATATAGCAGATACAATATCTTACATAAGTGGGGTGAACTTTTTAGTCAACGATAGAACACCCATTACTTTAGGAGATCCTGCTTATTTTGAAGATGCATCATGGACATTAAGCTATGACCCTAAAGTTGGTCAGTTTATATCTTACCATGATTGGCATCCAGATTTACTAATGCCATCTAAAGGAAACTTCCTTACTATAAAAGAAGATGGTATTTGGAAACATAATGATAGATGTGATAGCTATTGTAACTTCTATGGAAAAGATTATCCATTTGAAGTTGAGTATGCTGTTACTACTCCACAAATGGTAAATACTTTAAGAAGTATTGAATACTATATGGAGGCTTACAAATATGCTGATAACTGTTATGATAGGTTCCACGTATTAGATTATAACTTTGATGAAGCAATTATTTACAATAGTGAGCAATGCTCAGGATTATTAGACTTAAATTTGTCACCAAAAAACAATGCCCCGGAAATTACTACGTACCCAAAAATCAACCCGTCCTCAATCTCAATACTCTTTTCCAAAGAAGAGCAGAAATACAGGTTCAACCAGTTCTGGGATATCACTGCAGATAGAGGTGAGTTCAACCCTGCTGCGGAGCGGATGATATTTAATACTGCTGCTAATGGTTATGCTAGAGAACTAAATGCAGCTAACTTAGATTATAATAAGATTGCTACACAAAGAAAAAAGTTCAGGCATTATAAAAATACTGTACTTTTAAGAAGAACAGTTTCTGGTGACAGAAATATGATTGTTCAATTAACAAATGATAAAAACCTTTATTCTCCTAGGTAATGAAGTATAAGAAGTTCCAACATAATCAAAAATCAGAAGGTCTTCCTCAAGGACCAAACTATAGACAAACTAATGAGTTTATATCTACTTATGGTTATTCTGATTTTTCTCCTTTCAGAAATCAAGACTACTTAGATATATACTCACCTAATGGTGTGATTGATATGTCTAATACAGGAATTCCTTTATTAGCAAATGGTGGCAGATACCTACCTCCTTACTCTGGCTTACATCAGTTTGATACTCCTTGGATTAGAGAAGAGAAGTTTGAGCAAGGTGGTGCTTATTTACCTATGGCTGTTACAGGTTTAGAAACTCCTGCTGCACCAATAGCTGTAAACAGAAAAAAAAATTATTCTGATATGGGATGGTTTTCTGAAGATCAAGGTTGGGATAAAAAAGCAGGTGAAAGATATGGAGAAAGACCATACTTAACAGGTGATGAGTGGGCTCCAGATTGGGGTAAAAAAGGCAAAGTTAAAATTTCTACTGAAGGTGGTTTTGGAGCTAGTGTTTTATCAAAACTTCCAGAAGACTTTGATGTTACTGCAGCTCCAAAAAATATGAGGGACGCTTATAATATGTCTATTGCAGCTGGGGCTTCTTCAGATGCTGAAGCTAGAATTATGGCAGCTCAATGGGCATTAGAATCATCTCAAGGAAAATCTGAGTCAGCTAGAAAACATTATAACTACTTTGGAATAAAAGGTGATGACTTTCAGATGAGTACCAATGAAGTAAGAAATGGTAAGCATACTACAGAAAATGCTGGATGGGCAGGATATGATTCTCCATTATCAGGATTTCAAGCAAGAGTTAATTTTACTAATAAAGCTAAAGGACGATATGCATCAAAAGGTTATGGAAAAGATAAATCAGATTTAGAATTAGCTAATATACTTTCTCAAGCTGGTTATGCTACTTCTCCAACATATGCTGCAAATCTTAAGCGAGCTATGGGAAAACTTAATTATACTCAAAATCTAACAGAAGCTGATTTATATGGTAATAGCTCTACTACGAATAATAGTCCTGCTATGAATATAGATGCGCTCACTAACAAAACTAATGAGTTAGATGAATTATTTAAGCAAGGTACTGTAGATGAAAGTGATCCTTTAGTCCAAAATACATTAAGTGAAATGTGGGCTGATGCTGGATATGATTCTGATTCTGATATGTTTAAAAATAAAGAAACTGGTGAGCATGACCCTAGTAAAATTTATACAACTGCTTGGAGTGGAGCTACAATTAATGAATTGACTAAAAGTTTATTTGGAAAACCTCAATGGAATGTAGCTCATGCTAAGGCAATGAAAAAAATGTATTCTGGAGAAGGTGCTTATGATAAACCATTTAACTTGAAGTCTAGTAACACTGAATTTGAAGTAGGTGATGTTTTAGGTAGAGGTAGAAAAAGATGGAAAGATTGGAAAGTAGATGACTTTGAAAAATCATTTGCTAAAGGGGAAAAAGGTCACTTAAGTCATTTTGATATTATAGTGGGGAAAGGTAAAGACTCTAAAGGAACTTATTATGAAATAGCAGGTGGTAACCGTAGTGGAACAGCTGGAGGAACTTTTAAAAAGAGTAAAGTTTATTATGATCCAAAAACAAAAAAATTAAAAGACTCTAATTATGTATTTGCATCTAATGTTAAAAACTCTTACCGCGGAGCTCCTATTGATAAAGGTGCTTCTATTGATAAAGGTGCTTCTATTGATAAAGGTGCTTCAGATCAAGTAGTTACAGAAGAGTCTAATAAAAAGCCAGCTGATTCTAGAGGCTATACTGATGAACAGAGAGATGAATATCTTAGACTTCTTCAATTGGATGGTGTAAATACTCAACAGCAACGTCAACCTATTGCAACTAATATTCCTATGATTCCTATGAATCAAAATATGCAACCTAGGTTTAGCAATGTTACGGCTGATATGATAAAAAATAGAAGGGGTCCTCTTGGAGGAAGAAAGTTTAAAGCTAAAAATATTTCTATTAGTAGAGCAGGAGGGCCTACATATGATTTTACTAAAACTCCTCAAGAGAATGAAAAATTAAAAAAGGCTGCTTCTAAACAAGAAGATGTATCAAATATGCTAACTGATTTAAGCTCTAGAGAAAACACTAACTATTATCCAGTAAATAATAGTAACAACATAGTAGCTCCTCAAAATAATCTTCAATTCAATGCTAATACAGGGAAAGTTATGTCAGCAGAGGAAATGACTACAGAGGCAAACGATTGGTCTAAGCTGAACACACCAGAAGATATAAATTGGAATCAGATAGGACATAATACACTAGAAGGTGCAGGAATGGTTCCTCTTATAGGAAATGTAGCTGATTTAGCTAATGCAGCTTGGTATGCAAGAGAGGGTAAACCTATTGATGCAGGTTTTGCATTAGCATCTGCTGCACCTGGTATAGGATATGCCTCTAACATAGCTAAAGCAGCAATAAAAAATAACCCTATTACAAAAGCAGCATTCTTGAGTGGTTCTAAAGAACTCACTAATAACCAACTTGCTCAACGTGAAGTAGGGGGTGATTACTTGGATAACTCCTATAAAAACAGTAAATTATATAATATGGGAGGTAATATACAAAACCAAAGTATTGACAGCATAACTAGTCAAAATGCAGATAGATTTAAAAACTATCTTTTAGATACCAGCAATCAATATAAAATGAATGAGATGCAAAAGCTTATTCAAGAATCTGGTGTATCTCCTGAAATGATGATGAATCCTCAAGGTTATATGGAAGTTGGTGGTAATTGGTTAGGTGCCTACAACCGAGGTATGGCTAATCAGCAAAACTTATTTACAAGTGGTATCAATGATATAAGTGGCAGCTTTGGTTTAGTAGATTCTAATAAAGTTAAGGTTGGTAGAAAAAAAGGTTTAGACAAAACACTTGGTACAAAGTGGTTTGAGTTTGGTGAAAAAGGTAGAAGAAATAGAGCTGCTAAAGACTCTTTTGGTATGGCAGCTCAAAACCTAGGTTATTTAAATGAGGGCTATAATAATAGAGATATAAAAAAATTAGGTATGAAGAATTTTATGGATGTCAGTAGACAAATGGCTGCAGGAAGAGATGATCAAGGAAACATTATATCACCTGATATGTATGCAGGAGCATATGGTCAAAGCTATGATTTCCCAATGGCCTACGGAGGAGTTCCACCAATGATGAATTATGGTGGTGATTATTATGACTATAGAAATGGTGGTGCTTACTTACCAATGCATCAAGTGGCTCCTGGTGAAGCTAGACAGCTTACTCAAGAAGAATTAGATGAAGTAATGAAATATAGTACTCAAAATAATTTAGGTGCTAGAGCTATGTTTAATGCAGGTGAATCAGCTAACTCAGTTTTAACTAAAGGAAATCGACTTACTAAAATAGATAAAAGAATTGCTGAAAATAAAGAGAAGAACAGAAAATGGAGAAACAATCAAGCAGGTAATTATAGATCAGTAGCAGATCAGTTTGACATATGGAGTAATAGGAAAGCTGGTGAAGCTTCTGATGCAATCAATGAATATTTTGGATGGGATGGTGCTGGCAATAGTGGTTTTACTAACTATGCGGAAGATTTAGATCAATATTATAAATGGCTTGAAAATAAAAAAGGACCTTATGATGTAGATTATCCTATGGGTGCCTCTCCTACTGTATCATCTATGCAAGTAGGTGATCCTGAAGCCCAAGCTTTATTGGATAAAAAGAATTTAGAGCAGATAGAGGCTAGAAAATTTGCTAATACAAGCATATCAGAGACTCCACAAGAGGCTGCTCTTAAAAGAGCCCAGAAGCAAACACAGGAGATGGTAGACCGAACTAGAAAAGCTGTTGAATATAAGAAAGCACAAGAGGAAAAAAATAAAAGCACGTCTAAAGCAACTGATAAAGTAACTGATACAGGAACTGATAAAGTAACTGAGGAAGTTGCTGTTAATCCAAATGTAGCTCCTACATCTCCAGGAGGATGGCAATACTCTCCTTTCTTTAATGCAGGAAAGATTGTTAATAGAAGAGGACCTTTTGGTGGATATAGAAATAAAATGAAAGACGTGTCTTTTGGTTACACTCCTTTCTATGCAGGATCTCAAGGTGGTATGGCTGCTCCACAATCTGATTTAGATCCAAGACAATATCAAAAAATGTGGCAGGATTACTATATGAATAATGCTAATAGAGTAGTAAATCCAGGACAATCAGTAGACCCAAGAGATCCTAGAAGTGGAGGTTTTGGAGATAGATTAAGAGATGGATTTGCTGATAGAAGAGCTGACAGACAAGATAGAAAAGCTGACAGACAAGATAGAAGAGGTCAGTTAATAAATGAGTATTTGAATTATGATCCTACTCCTCCTAATTTATCTATTGATCCAGCTTTTCAAGCTGCAGAACTACCCAATTTTCAACAAGAAGGAAGAACTAATCAAGATATTAGAGATGACATACAGCAGCAAAAAAGATTGAATAAGGGTGAGAGAATGTATGAGGCTGATAGAAGAAGAGCTGCTAGAAGTAGAGCTGTTAGAGATGAAGAAAGAGATTTAATTGATGATATTGCTTATAAAGGTGTAAGATCTGGAAAAAAAGAAGCCAGAAAAAGAGACCGCTTACTTAAAAAAGAAGCTAGAGTAAATCGTAGAGGTAGTAAAGCATATGGTGGTGAACAGTATTATGGTGCTGGTGGACCATTTGGTCATATCCCTATGCAAGATTATGGAATGGGTGGTGGTTATAATCTACCTACTCATCAAGGACCTCCTGGTGAAAGTAGAGAGGATGAGTTGTATAACAACTTGATGAATGAGCAAAAAAGAGTTAGAGAGTTAACGAATCCAGAAAGATTAAAAAGGATAATGGATGAAAATGTAGGTAAAAATATTGTTGAAGATTTCTACCCTACAAAATATAATCAAATGTGTGCGGATGGGTCTTATGGTTGTGCTCAGACAAGTGGAACTTTAGGATCAGGTCCTTTTGAGTTTACTAAAAGAGATGGAACACCAATACGTGTAACAGCAGGTACTGCTTCTTTTGCTAATCCAAAACATTATGAACAGCAAGGTTATGAGCTTCTACCAAGAGGAGCTGAGTTACAACCAGGAGATGTTTGGAATAAAGCTACTAAGCCTAGTAAGGGTATACAAGGTCATCAACAGACTATTTATGATGAAGATGAAGTAGTTCATAATCCTGGTAACATTAGATCAGGTTTGCTTAGAGGAAATATGCAAAATAGAGGATCTGGCGATGCTGAAACTAGAGCTTATAGATATACAGGTTACCAAGATGAGATGCAAAAAGAGTTAATGGATCATGTACATAGTAAACCTCTTAAAAGAATTTCTACAAATCCAGTAAATACTTTAGCAATCGATCTTGATAAAAGACCTATGGAAACATATGGAGAACGATCAACTGATAATTTAGCAGCCCTTAAGCTAGGACAAGAAGTTTATCTTGATGGTGGTCAAGTAGAAGAGATGATAAAAAAAGGTTATAAGATTCAATACTTTTAGAATATGAAAAGAAAATGTAAAATAGTAGGTCTTCCTGACAAGCTTCCTACAGCTAGTCAAGGAATGAATGTAGCTAATGGAAATCAAAATCCTGTGATACCTCCTACATTTAGAGGTATGCCTTCTGTTGATTCAGCTCCTGAGATTAAAGTTAATAGATCTTTAAAACCTGTTAAAAGAGAAGATGCTAATCTTGAAGCTGAAAAAGGAGAGACTGTAGTTACTCATCTTAGTGGAGAAGGTATAACTGAATTTTATAACATTGGTGGTAAACGTCATTATGATGGTGGTACTCCTCTTAACTTACCTGATAACTCTTTTATATTCTCTAGAGATAGAACAATGAAAATTAAGGATAAAGAAATCCTTAAGGACTTTGGTAAAAATATTGGTAAGAAGGGAAAGAAATCTTTTACTCCTGCTGAGTTATCTAAACCTTATAACATTAATAGGTACCGTCAGGTTTTAGCTGATCCTAACTCTGATAGAATAATGAGAGAAAGTGCTGAGCTAATGATTGAAAATTATAATCTTAAGCTTGGTAAGCTTGCTTTAGTACAAGAATCACAAAAAGGTTTTCCTGCTGGAATACCTCAAGTAGCAATGCCTTATTTACAAAGCATTGGTGTTCCACCTGAAGAGCTAGTTCCACCACAAGAACCACAGCAGCAACAACTTCCAATGGCTAGATATGGTGGTTCTCCTAATAGTAAAGCTATTCAGAGAATGGAGCCTGGCAACGTGAGTTACTATAATCTACCTAAACATCAAACTATTGGTCAAACGGGATCAGAGTTTACAGGTTACACTGGACCTTCATCAGGAGACTGGGGGTATGGTTTAGGATTAGATAATGGATTTAGTCAACCTCAAGTTGGAGTTGTTGGTCAAAAACAAATGTATGATGTTGCAGGATCTTCAAAATCTAAATTAGGATTTAACGATCCTTATGCACTAGCATCAGGAACATTAGCAGCTTTAACAGCTTTAGGTCAACCGGCAGTAACAGATGAAGATATTGCTAATCAAAATATGAGAATGGATCCTATTGCTACTACACAAGGAATAAATTCTACCAACTTAGGTACTCCTTATTCTACACCAGGATTTGGACCAGGAGCTTTTGCTAAAAAAGGAGGTTCTTTTAAACCACACATGATGTATGATCCTGAAACTGGAGAAGGTTTTATGGCTGACAAGTATGAAGATCATTTAAGAATGAATGATATGGGTTATGGACATGATACTCCTAAAATGGCTCAGGGTGGAGAAAGAGTTAGATTTAATCCAGCAAGTGGTAACTATGATGTTGTATCTCTTGGGGGTCAAGTTATTGGTACAATGATGGCTCCTTCTATGGATAATGGTATACCTGAATATCAAGAAGGATCAGAAACACGGGATCCTAAGAAGTGGACAGAAGAGGAACTAGAATTAAATCAAGGTCAACAAAAAGATGGAGATGTAGTAGAAATAGATGGTAAATTCTATAGAATAACTAATACGTCAATTGACTCTAAAGGGGGTAAACTTGGAGAGGAAGGAAAGTATCCTGTAGCTGATGAAAACCCAATTGATAATTGGCAAGGTATAGACCAGTGGGATGGTACTAATGTAATTACTACTACAAGTGCTGATGAAGATAAAACAACTAAAGTAGATGAAGCAGCAGTTGAAACAACTAAAGTAGCTGATCCTACTACAACTACTACTACTACTACTACTCCTGGTGCTGTTGATGAAACTCCTACTGATGCTGATATGACTATGGATCAAATCGTTGAGAAAAAACTAGAGAATGGTGAACCTCTTACTTATGAAGACTATGAACATTTAGCCTCAAAAAAGGAAGGTCAATCAAAAGTAGAAGGTTTAAAAGATTACCAAGATAGCTGGTCTCCTTCTGATAATAGATTTTATGATGAAGATAGAACTGCTTTAAGAGGTAACATTATGACAGGACTCTTAGGTAGAAAATCTGGAGTACCCTCTAGACAGTTTAAAGATGTTAGAATGATGACTCCTACCATATTAAACCCAATGGGTGCAAGAATGGCTGAGTTAGCAACACAGAAAGGTATCTATGATGCATCTATGTTAGGTGGAAGAGATGCTATGACTTATGGTTCTAAACTAGCAGGAACTCCTTCAGGAGTTATTCCACAGTATGCTCAAATGAATCTACAGAATATTACAGGTATAGGTAACCAAAACATAGCTGCTTTAAATCAGCAAGCTGGTTGGGAAGCTCAAGCTAGAGATATGTTTGCTAGAGATGTAGAAAGAGGTAGAGAATCTGATAATAGAAGATTATTAAATACTATAGCTCAAGATGCTAGATTAAGAAGTGCAGCTCAAGGTAATGTTAGAAGCAGATCCTTAGCTAATGCTATGAATCCTCAGTATAACTTAACAGGTGACTATAGAAGCCCAATAGTATTTGATCCTAGATATACAACAGACATAGCTGCTAATAAACAGCAAACTGCTGAAGATAGATTTAAGAAAGCTAGAGATGCATATGAGGATTTGAATGATATGCAGAAAAAGGACACTACTGTTAGAGATGTATATAACATGTTATATGGTAAACCTGCAACAGCTGGTCAGGAGTATAACCAAGCTTATGGTAATAATCCATATGGTAATCCACAAAATATGATGTCTTAATAAACATATGAGGTTTGCTAAACTTATATTATTTTTGTATTAATAACATAACATAATGAGTACTTACTTACAAGGTATACCAGATTACTTACCGCAGATACAAGCTACAGCTCCTAATTTACAATTAGGAATGCAAGCTTTAAAAATGAAGCAGAGTGCTTATGATTCTAACAAGAAGCAATTAAGTAATCTCTACGGATCTTTATTAAACTCCCCAATGATGCGTTCTAAAAACATTGAGGATAGAGATAAGTTTTTTAAAACTATTGATCAAGATATAAAGAAGTTATCTGGTATGGATTTATCTCTTGAGCAGAATGTAGTTGCCGGAAGTCAATTATTTAATCAGCTAACAGACAATAAAGATATTGTTAAAGATATGGCTTGGACTAAAAATTGGCAGAATGAGCAGTCAAGATTTGATAACCTAAAAGGCTGTACTGATCCTAAAGTATGTAATGAGTTATGGTGGGAAGGTGGAGCAAGTGCATTAAACTTTAAAGCTGAAGAATTTAGAAATGCTACAGATGAGGAAGCACTAAGCATGGCTAATGCAAAAGCTGTAGGTGCTGTTGATCTAACTAGGATGGCTACAGAAATGGCTGATACAGCTGATTTAAATGTTACACTAGATACATTAAGTGGTAATTACATTTATACTACAAAGAATGGTAAGAATGTAGAACCTGCAATGAGAGGATTGCTAGATGGCTATTTAGGAAATAATGAAGCTGCTAAAGCTTACATGACTGAGAAAGCTTATGTACAAAGAAAAAGTTTTGTAAAGCAGGCAGTAGAGACTGGTCAGTTTGAATCTGAGGAACTTGCTGAAAGAGATTATTTTGGTAAAGTTGCTGGTGCTGCTTTAGCCGAAGCTGAAGGTCAATACAAAGAAGTAAAATCTCAACTTGATTCTACTACAGCTTTATTAGCACAAACTAAATCTAAAGTTGAAGGATTGCCAGCTAACTCACCATTAAGAAAACAATATCAAGATTTAGTTAATGCTCAAGGTCAGTTGCAACAATCTGCTGCAGTATATGAAACTAGAATAGCTGACAGTAAAAGCTTTGCTAATCAAGGATTTAGTAAGAGTGGTTTAAAATCTCTAGATAGAAGTATAGGTGGTCAGATGCTTTCTCAAGAATCAGCTAGGTTAGCTAACATCCTTTCTTATAAGAATGCTGAACAAACTATGACTGCAGATCAGTTTGCTTTAGAAGATGCTAGGTCTAATAATAGAATAAAAGAAGAAAAGTTAAAGCAACAAGCAGAAGCAGATGCTAAGGCTATTACTGATAAAGGAGAACCCGAAGCTAATAATTTTACTTTGAGTAAAGGTGAAGTAGATGTGGATATGGATGCTTATAAAGCTAGTGAACGAATACTAGAAGTCTTACAAGATAATGATGAAGATTTAATTAATGCTACTAATACAATATCAACAAAAATTGTTGAAGATTCATTTAATACAATGAGACAGAATGTTTCAAGTGAAGACAAAAATGTAGCTGAGAATAGAGTGATGTCTTTATTAAATCAAGTTTATGGATTATATGGAGATGCTAAGAACATGGCAAATCCAAATGTTCAAGGAGGTTTTACAGAGTTTGTAAGTAGTGATCCAGATAATATTCTGAATAAAAAAGGTGTAAGTGCTAGTAACCTGTCAGAAAAATGGTCTGGTATGAGTGATGCACAAAAGAAGGAGTATATAAATAGAGTTGGTCAAGATGGAGTAATGAGCGCAATAAAGAGGCTATCTGTAGATGGTAATGACAAATTATTTAGTGATTATCAATCAAGGCTTGCTAATAATGAGAATATAGATCCGCTATTTGCCAAGTTAAGAAATGATGTTAATGTAAAGAGTGCTCTATCAGCTGGTAGAACAAATCAAAGAGCTAATGCTGCTTTTGATGAGTGGATGGGTAATCAAAGAGCTTCAGTTATTGATAAATATAGAGTTAATAAAGATGGTGGAACAAGACGTAATCCAGAATACTTAGAAGCAGCTGTTGATGAAGATGGTCAAATAAAAAGTTATGGTGACTATATGACTTCTTATATTAAGAATGCAACAGATGCTGGAAAAACTTTAACTGGAGAGGATATTGGAAAAGCTATAGCTGCTTATATAGGTAGAGACAGTCTTAAGAAAACTGGAGCGGAAATACAAGCTGGTCAATTTGATGCAGTGTATGGTCAATTGTGGGATATAGTAAAAGGAGGTTTAAGCGATAAACTGACTAACATTGGTATACCAGGAGTCAATATAGGTCAGATACAAGAACTTATATCAAGTGGAGAAATTGATTTTTCAAAAGACTTTGAAAATGTTTCTTTAGACCGCTTTTTTAAAGGAATGTCAACAGAATTTACTGCTGAAGATTTAAAAGACTTTTCACCTCAAGGTGGTATAGCTGCTGAATGGAAAAGAGCTTTTGGTGAATATGGAGAATTAAATGAAAATAATATACTTAGGGGAATTGGTTCAACAGTGAATAAAACTGTAAGTGTCTCTCAAGTTGATGGTGCTGCTCCTCAAAGCCAAGGATTCTTAGTTCTCAGAGATTTTGCAAGAGATATAAGAAATGAAAAAAATGATATAGGAGATGTAATGTATACTATAACTGGTAGTGATGATCCAAGCAAAAGTTCAGCTGAAGCCAAAAATATTTTTCGAGGGTTGATGACCAACTTACTATCTCAAACAAGTGATAAGAAAAGTGATAGACCAATAGTTGATTATGATTATAATAATAGAGTTGAAGTAGATGGTGAAGTTTATACACAACTTACTATAAGAATGAATCCTGATTACATTAATAAGCAGAGTAAAATTGAAGGAGATACAGGTAAAAACTTTCAGCAGATGTATGACTTAAGTGAAGCTGATATGAAAAAAATAACTAAAGACGGCTTGACGGTTTATTTAAAAGCAGATAAAGCTAATAACAAATTACATGATCTGATGTCAAAAACATCTCTTGAGCATGCTTTAGATTTTAACGGTTCTGTTGAAGCTTACACTGATCCTGAAACTGGAAGTAAGCTAAACCTAGTAAAAGGTTCTGATGGTAAAACTATTATACAGGGCTCAATAGCTTCCGGGTATGATTCTGAAAAAGATGAATATGTTTATAAAGCTATTAATACTGATGTCAGGGGTAGTTTAAATTTAGAACAAAGTATAAAAGATATTCAGCTTAGAATGGAAAAAATTAATCAGACACTTACAAATAGTAGATAAAATTATGGTTGATGAAGCTAACACTAACTCAGAAGATTTTTTACGTGATTTAACCATTGATGATGCTGCAAGTACTCCAGATCTTTTAACACCTGCTCCAGATAATAGTCCAGTAGCTGAGGTAGAACCGTTTGAAAGTTTACCAACAGAAGGGCCTGATAACTTAGATCTTCCTCAAGATCCTTTACTAGAGTTAACACCTGATCAAGAAGCAACTCAGGTTGCTACTGATTTTGAATTAGGTATGCAACAAGACATGCTTAAAGCAACTGATGACTTAGCTTCAGCTAAAGATAATTTCTTTGATGCAGATCTCTACAAGTATGACAGGTATGCAGGATATGGAAAAGGAATATTAGACGCAGTAGGCTTTAATCCTTACTTAGATAATGAAGCTAACTTCAATGCATCTACAGGTATTGTAGATGATTGGTTTAGGGCTCAAGCTCCTACCTTTGATAATATGCTATTAGGTTTTGTAAGCTCTTTACCTGGAGGTACAACAGATGTAGCTTCTCCTGAATATGCTAAGAGAATGGCTAAAAATTCTGAAATAGCTCATAGTGATAGAGGAGGACTTGGTTCATTTGGTATTAACCTTTATCATAATGCTGGCTTTACAATAGGTATAATGGCAGAAATGGCTGCAGAAGAACTTGTTATGACTGGTGTTACAGCACTTACAGCTGGAGCTACAGGAGGTGTTCAAGCAGCAAGAACAGCTTACTTATCAACAAGATTGGGTAAGGCTCTTAGTGGGGGTTTAAAGATTGCTAATAAATTAGATAATTTAAAAGATGTAAGTAAAGCAAGATCTTTTTTTGATAAAGCTGTTAACTTTATTAATCCTCTTGAAGAAGTTACAAAACTTAAAAAGGCTAGTAATAAACTTGATGGTTTAGGTAAGTTAGCAGTAACCTCAAAGTACTTTGGTGCATTTTATAGAGATACTAGAAATTTAAGGATGGCTTTTTCAGAGTCTTCTCTTGAAGGAGGTATGGTTAGAAATAGTAAGAGAGAAGAGTATCTTCAAGATTGGTATTCAAAAAATCCAGGTGGTAAAATATCAGATGAGGAATTAGCTGACATTGACAAGTTAGCAATGGATGCAGGTAGAACAGCTTCTTTTATAAATATGCCTACTATATTTTTTAGTAATAAGCTTGTATTTGATAACATGTTTAAAAGCTTTAGTCCTGCTGGTAGATTAATGGATAATGTTGTTGAAACAGGAGTTAGAGGAGAAGTTTCTTTTGCTAAAAAAACTGCAAAACAAATAGCAAAGGGTGAGAAGGCTTATGAAAAAGTAGCTTCAGGTTTTCAAAGGAGACTTAATAATATAAAGAATCCTGCTGATTGGTTAAAAAGAAGCGGTACTTATTTTAAAGCAAACTTTGCTGAAGGTCTTCAAGAAATAGCTCAAGAAACTATAGCTAGTGGAGTAGAGGAGCACTATCAAAACATATATGAAGGGGACGCTCTTAAGGGTGGCTTATTAGTTAGCTTAGCAAACGGTTTACAAAAACAAGCTAGTGCTCAAGGACTTGAAACATTTGCTTCTGGTTTCTTAATGGGTGGGATGGTTCAACCTGTAACTATGATACCAGGCAAAGTAAGAAAACATTATAAAAGAGTTACTGCAAAAGGTAGGGAAGAGTATGCCGCTCAAAAAAAAGCTAGAGATGAATATATAGATAAAACTGTAGAAAAGTTAAATGACATTTATGAGAATAACCCTTCTTATTTCATGAATGATTTAAATGACTTAGTCGCTCAAGCTAAGCATGCTAGAAATATTAATAAAGCAAATAAAACTGGTGATAAAAAACTTTTTAAAGATATTCAAGAGAGAGGTAATTTTGATGCTATTACTACAGCTCTTAAGATGGGTAGACTGAATTCTTTTAAAGAACAATTAAATACATATAGGGAGTATTCAGAAGCTGAGATTAAAGAAGAGTTTGGGATGTCCAAATCTGATTTTTTACTAGGCTTAGATCAATCTCAACAAAGAATGGATAAGATTCAAGCTAGATATGATCTTGTTCAAAAGGAATTTGTGAATCCTTATAATGCAAGTAAATATAAAAATAATAGTAATGAACAAAGAGAGGAGCTTCAGAAACAACTTTCTTGGGAATATGCTCAAAAAGAACTAGTTTTTAACGGTCATGCTTTTGATAGATCTTTAGAAAGAATGACTTCTATAATGAAGACAGCTAAAGATACTGCAGGTCTAGGAAACATGAGTGCTGCAGATTTCAATACTCTTTTTACATCACAAGATTTAGATAATACTATTAGTACTCTTCAAGATACAATAGATAGTTATGGTGATGTTTCTGAACCTGAAGCAAAAAAGAATAAAGCTAAAGATCAGACTAAGCTTGATTCTCTTACTGATTTTAGAAATAAGTTTGAAGCTTTTCTTGATAACGTAGGTTTATCTAAAAAAGAAAAGTCTAAAGCAAGTGCTGAAGAAGGAGCTGTTGCAGTTAAGGAAAAAGTTAAAACAGATGAGCAACTCTATACTGAAGCTTATGACTCTTTTAAAAGCTACATTGAGTTAATGTCTAAAAGTACAGGTGACTTTGTTTTTAATAATAAATTAGAAGAAGCATTTGAAGGAATAGTAGATTATCAAAGGTTGGATGCTGATGCTAAAAAGTTAAGTACTTCAATTAATATCTTAATGAAGGCTAGTAATTTTGAAGGCTTAGCTGAAAGATTAAATAATCAATTAAAGGATCAAGCTAATAATAGAAAGTTTGAAATGGAAAAGGCTTTAAAAGCCTGGTTAAAAGAAGTTAAAGACCCTAGTGATTTAGTTAATGCTTTAGATAAAGCAGGAATATTTTTAGATCCTCAATATCTTAAAGCTATAATGGGTGATGGTATGTCAGCTAATGATGTACAGTTTTACAATTTAAAAACTAAAGAGTTAATACTACCAACAGACGAGATTTACGCTGAAGCTATTAAAATTATTTTTGATAAGGGTGGTCTTCTTACTGATATTAATATTGCTGAATCAGAAGTTCCTAATTCTGAAGTAGGTTATAGATTAAGAAATAGAATAAAAGATCCTGCTGATACAAGAACTTATGATCAAATAGCTACTGAATATGGATTTGATTCGGCTGCTGACTCAACAACTTTATCTTTAAAAGATGTTTTAAATAAAATCATTAATAATAATTTTGTATCACAGGAAGAAATAGAACTAGCTAAACAGTTATTAAAGTTAGCTAAGGATGGTGAAACAATTACTTTTGTTAAAAATGCAAGTCAGCCTGGTGTATTTAGTGAAGAGAACCAATCAGTTATTGATGCAAGATACTCATCATCTGAATATGATAACGGATACCTACCGTTTGAATCATCAATACTACATACTGAAATAAATAGAAGAGTTGATGAATCTTTTGATGAAGACTTAGAATTTAGAACAGCTATTAATGAACAGTGGGCTGCTGCTAAAGAAGCTGCTGTAGATAGTGAAGAATTTCCTAATATTAAAACACTAGTAGGTAGTATTAAGAATGCTAAAGAGTTCATGGCTTTAGCTATGACTAATGCTCAGTTTCAACTTTTCTTAAGTACTATTGAATCTCCAGTTACAAAAACAAGTCAATGGAAAAACTTTGTTGATAATGTAATGAAGATGTTCACTGAGTATTTTAAACTAAAAGGTATAGAACCTACACGAACAGTTTTAAATACAACTATAGAGCTTATAACAACTAAAGTTGATCCTGTTGTATATTCAGGAACAGGAGGTACAGTATCTCCTATGGCTCCTGTTACTGCAGAATCAGAAGTCATACCTGGTGACCATGATGATGTTTATGATGTAGCTAAGAAAAAAGCTAAGGGACAAGACATCACTAAAGAAGAAGAAGAGCTTGTAGCTAAGTATCCTGTATTATATGCTAAGCTTGTTAAGGTAGAGCAAGATAGAATAGAAGCTCTTGAGAAAGCAAGGACGGAAAGAGATGAAATGACTCCTGAAGTAACTCCTGAAAGCTTTGAAAGTAATCTTATTGGTCAAAAACGTGGGATGGTGTTTATTACTGAACATAAAGACTATCCCGTTTCTGCAGAAATAAAAGAAGCTTATGTTGATGAAAATGGTAACTATGTTATAATAGCTGAAAAAACTTCTGGTGAAGGTGCAAGAACTTCTACTCAGCCTGGTAAGATTTATAACATGGAAGTAAATCCTGAAACTGGTGATGTGATATCTTTTACTACACCAGATGGCAAAAAAGGAGGTGTAGAAACATTAGGTAAGAAATTTACAGGAGCTAAACTTAAAATTAAAGATACTGATTATATAAGGTTAAAAGAAACTAGTGAATACAAGCCTTCTCAAAATCAGAAGAACTTTGAAACAATACAAGAAAGGTTATATAAAGGAGATAATATAGAAGGTGCTATACTTTCACCATCAAAAGTAAGAGATGAAGCAACAGCTAATAAACATGCAGATACAACTATGTATGTGCAGATTGA
>Ga0233412_10000368_pt1 | contig 26451 bp, 20 predicted proteins | sample Na_anoxic_4_MG_FD_180667 | JGI IMG/M metagenome (GOLD analysis project Ga0233412, IMG submission 180667) | Seawater microbial communities from Saanich Inlet, British Columbia, Canada - Na_anoxic_4_MG | ecosystem: Environmental > Aquatic > Marine > Inlet | place: Canada: British Columbia...
CATCTACATATTTTTTTTTTGATGCATCTATTTTATCATTCAATTTTTCTTGAAGACGTAGACCTTCTTCGTCACGCTCAGATGGCCGTCGTTTAAATCCAGTTTGTTTTGTTAAACGATCCATTTTATTGGCTAAATTTCTAATAGCACGTAAACCATAAACATCTTTACCAGGTTTTATAGGGACTCTAATTTGTTGCGAATCGGATAGCAGTAAAATGGGTTCTTGTAATAATTTTTTTCTAGCTATTACTGCTAGTTTAGTTTCAAAATTTATTTTCTTCTGCATTCTTAAAGCAGCGATGTATCTTGCAAAATCTGATTCTTTTGATGTTTCTGTTACAGTTTTATTTAACTTAAAAATAGAGTTGCTCGACCAGCGCCCTTTAGCATTTCTAACTTCAAAAGCAACTAATTTACCAGAAGGTCTTCTTCGAACTTGAATATTTTCTCTTAATGCTAATAAATCTTTTATTAAATAAGGACTGCTTGCTCTTTCTTTAACATAATCATCTATAAAATCTGTTAATTTAGCTTTAGTCCTTACTCTTTTAAGATCTCGACTTTCTTTAGATAATCTTGCGAACGTGCCCGTTTGCTCGACGTCGAGTCCTTGATCTACCATACCATCAATTGAAGAAAATAAAAATTGTTCTACTTTAAATTTAATAGCAGTTACTGCTGCTACTCTTTCCTCTTTTGTCAACATTGCAGAATGATTTCGATATAAATTCTCTAATCTTTGAACTTTTGTATACTGTAGATCGCCCCCAGGTGTATTTAAATCATTGACTTCTTCTATTTTTTCAGCAATTTCTCCGGAGAAATTCAAGCTCTCGTCCTCCACTCTTTTTAAAGCAGAGTCTAATGTAGAATTAATTTCATCACGTTTTAAATCTGGTTTATTAGGATCTGTGAGACGATATCTTCTAATATCCCGATCAGAAAGCTTAATAGATCCTTTATTAGATATAGGTGCAGCTAATTCTTTTTGACCATCTCCATCAGCCCCTAAATCCATGCCGACTGCATCTCTTGGGAATAAATCACTTGGTACTTTTGTTCCTTGACCAAGCCCTTGATCGGGTGATAAAAATTCATTATCAACCCATCCATCAATATTAAAAGTTTCTAATGTATCTACTTGCGTTCCTATATTTCTTATACGTTTACCTGAAACCTTAAGAAAACCTTTTCCAACATGAAATCCTACTAATGGAGCTAAAATGAGCGCTGCTTGTATTCCAACCATACCATCTGTATAATTTGCATACCAACCGGCATCATATTCTGTCGCAGCCAAACCTGACCTTTGCGCTTGTCTATATTTATCTACATTAGAATTGTAGGTTTGAACAGCAGTTACCCACCCCCCTACCATTGTATTATCAAAATATGTTCTTTTCCATGTTTTTTTTTCATCTTCTCTACTGTCTTTTATTTCTTCAATATCTTGAATTTTTATTTGTTGAAAAGCATAATTATTTTCAACTTCATAAGCATCTAAACCATATTTTTGCATCCACTCTAATTTTAAATTTATCGTATCTTGTTTAATTTCTGAGTCGATTGATTCTTGAACCTTTGCATTATATTCCTGTGTCTGATCAGAAATATCAAGTGGATTTGCACTAAATAATCCTAAAATTCCAGCAGGGATAGCAGATGCCAAACCAGCATTTGCAATACCAGTTACTGTGATTTGTGATAACGCTGTCCCGAAGGTAGCCCCATCAGCGAGAGCTGCTATACCTGCATAAATAGTACCACCAGACGTAATTACATCAGTAGAAACTGCAGCACCAGCTGCTATTCCACCCTCCAGCGATGCAGTCGTTACCGCCGTGAAAACTGCAGTCGCTATTCCATAACCAGCTGCCATTAACCATGGAAAACATATAGCACATCCAATGATTCCAAAACATAATAAACCAACCCCGAAACCCAGTGCTACTTTACCCCAATTCGTACCTTCTCCAAAACCACTATCATTTAAAGCATCATCAAATCCATCTGATTTTGTAATATCTTTTCTTTCTTTAGGTGGCGCTGGGAAATCATCATCACTATATTCTTTTACTAATATTTTACCATTATATTGAAGGATAGATTTATAATTAGTATCTTTTAATCCTTGCCATTTTGGATTTTCATACATAAAACCAGAAAATTTAGCTATAATACTCAACATATTTCCTTGAGATACTCCCGGGACATATATAACACGGTCTACTAATTCGACTATTGTATCTGGATCACTGGTTGTTCCATCTGTATTACGTAAAGCTGTAGTATTCGTAACTTTAAATGGGATTTTTAAACATAATGGCCATTTTTTTTTATTTGTTTCCTCTAGACAGTCGCCGCTTATACATGTATTTTTTGGATTTTTATAAAAAAATTCATTAGATAATTCAGAACCTAAATAAATAGATGTAGGGTCATTATCTAATTTATCTTTTATTGTATTTTTTACAGCCTCAAGTCTTTGTTTATATTTTAACAAATCATCTTTAGTTAATGGTGGAGGTGGTATAGAAATATCTGGATTATATGGATTAAAATCACTAGTTTCAATATCATCTAATGTTGGTGCTAATACAGAAGCACCATTAATATTAGCAACACTACTTGCTGATCCGGAGGAATTATAATTATCTAAATTAATATTTTCATATTTAGATTGTGCTTCAGGTTTCCATTTTTCTTGAACTCCAAAATTACTATTATTTAAACATTCAAGTAAATTTGATAATCCATTTTCTGTGTCAACAATAGCTTCAAATTCTTTCTCATATTTAGAAGATTGTATTTTTTTTATATTGCTATATACTCTTTGGATTTTATTATTTAAATAATCTAGCATCGCTCTTCTATTTTTTACATCTATAATATTATTAACTATATATATATATTGTAGTTTAGTAGCATCATCAAATATTTTTGGAGCTACTTTATTAATTACATCTACTAATAATGGACGATTTCCAGATGCTGAAGTACTTGCTGTTGGTTTTAATGTTGCAAATGGTAAATCTTCATATTTTTGAGTATCGAATTGTTCTCCTAATATAGTTGGATTTGGAAAATTATATCGACACCTTTCATTATCAGCACATCTAGAATATTCATTAATAGGCTCTCTTGGGCGGCGCGCCTCAACTGACTTGTAATCTAGTGCTGGTATCTTACCATCAGCATCTAAATAAAACCAAAAAGTTAATCCAAATAATTTATCTTTCTTTTTTGGGTTATTAGTTTTTGGATCTATAACTGGTTTCCCATCGGTGCCAACTACATCTTCTTCATCTATTTTAATATTATATCTTCTAGGCAATCCCATCTTAGTATTAAGGACAGTTCCGAATTTTTTTTTTAAAACAACTAAACAAGATACATATGTAATTAATTCTTTGATATAATTAACTTGATAATATTGATGAATAGATGAATTTTTAACATAAGATATATGATCAATATAATCTCCATCAAACTTAGACTGTCCTGCACTATTTTTCGAAAATTCTATTTCTTCTTCTAAAAATAGTGTATCATTTAGTGAATTATCTACAGATGTATCCTGTATTCCTAATAAATCTGTACAGTTAATTATAGTATTAACGTTTGGAAGAGGGGTGTTATTATTAAGAATAACCATTTTATAATTTATACATATATTTTTTTTTAAGGAAAAAGAAAAAAACTAAAGGGTAGATTACAAAAAATTAGAAATAAATCATTGTCTCCAATTAGATATAAATCTAATGCTGATGCACACATTAATAATAGATTTATGATATATCAAGATTTACCTGGCTTTAAAGAAACATTTCATACAATGAGTAAAGTAATGGAAATCCCATTAAGAGATTCTAGATATATATATAATGGTATTGAAGAAAGAAATAAACATATTATAAATTATATTAATTTATATGATAGCATGAATTTTGAAATTGATTAATTAAATCTATGATACAAATAAAGACTATATCCTAATAAAAAATATAGTATTATACATTTTTCTATTCTATATTCTTCATATTCTAATTTTAATTCTATAATTGGTGGCATATTATACATTTTAAATTTGTTATTCTTAAATATGATTTACCTACCTTCAGGTTTAACATAATCATATCCAAGAAACTTAAACACATCTTTCTCTGTAACACATTTGTTCTTAATCACCTTTTTTGTTTCACTATCCTTAAGGCAAAACTCGTTCAATGTTTTCCCTTGTTCAAGAAGTTCGCCTCTCATCTTAACATTAAATTCCATTGAGCCAGTGAAATACAAGATAGCAAATGGATATTCTTCGGACTTTGTAAACATGATATCAATTCTGCGTCCAATACCATTATTCCATTTAGCAATACCCATAAACTTCTTGTTTCCTTTTGACAAACTTTCGCAAATATAAGGACATCCATTGCCATCACAATCTCCCTTAACTTTGGAAAGTTCTTCAATGAACTTATTGTAAATAGAATTGTTTTTTACTGAAGGCGTTTTGATAAGGATATCAATATCACCACTTTCAGCCTTTCCTCTCCTATAAGAACCTGTGATTGTAAGATCAGCAGTAGAATCAATCGATTTCAATGTTTTCTTCAAAAACTTTTCATGTTGAACAATCTCTTCTCTCGGGATTCTTTCATTAATATCTTCATACCAATTAAGACCCTTCATCTGAGTGTTATTCAGAAGTTCATCAATATCCATGCGATTCTTCAAATCTTCGATACTAGTAATCCCCAAATCGGAAAGCTGTTTGGCCTTGACAGCACCTACACCATGAATATTCATGAAGATTTCCCTCGGGTCTTTAAAGTCCTTAATATTTTCATACATCGGACATGTCCCAGTAGTCATAATCTCCATTGCTTTGTCAACTAGCTTCTTACCAACTCCTTTCACCTTAAGAAGATTTTCTGGTGTAACATCGCAGTCATTCTCCATCTGTTTCAAAGCCTTAATAGCTTTGTTATATGCTGCTGCCTTAAAACCCTCGCCATTAGCACGCTCATGCTTAGACATAGCTTCAAAAATCTTAATACAATTCTTCAACTTTTCATCAGAATCACATACATCCATATCACTTGGTTCACGAAGATCTACATCATCTCTTACTCTCATGTATCTAGCAAATCTAAACTTGCCAGTATCTGTAAATGATGTATAACCAATGGTAATAATTGTTCCAATTGGGTGCGTCTGTTTGTAAGAAGCCCTAATAGAATCATTCATACCAGAAGTAGCAAATTCATGATTTTCATCGGTGTCAATGATTTGGTAATTGCCCTTATTAATAAGAGGCTTACACACAAAAGCACCAAGTTTACCCTTATATTTCCCAGTGCCCTCCTTGTAATCGACGATGATTGCTTCTGCATCTAGAGAAGGCTTGTACTTTAGCAGATGGTTTGAGCGCTTGCCCTCGTATTCAGACCACGGATTCTTAAGCATGATACCTTCGCCACCCATATCAAGGATTCCCTGATAGAATGACTTCATGTGCTCAATGCTCTCAACTTCATAGTGCTTTGTGAGGACAAGTGGGCAAGAAACATCCTTAAATTCTTCACCAAGTGTAAGCTTGTATTCTTCCCAGTGCTTTTCTGCTTCCTTGACAATCCCCTCCAAAGCAACATATCTATCATAAAATTCACCCTCCATTTCAGGGGCATCATATACATAGAATTTGATCGACATCCAGTCTTTGTCAACTGGAATTTTCTTTCTTGCAGCACCCATTTTCTGAAATCCATCGCGACCACAGAAAAGTTCTCCATCGATATGGATATTTGGCATTGCGTTGATAAACCATATTGGAGCTACGTATGGTTTGTTTTGCCTAGACCAAAAGCTTCTTGTTTTGGGGTTATAACGACCTCGATAACCATCGAGTTTCTCAGACATCAACCAACCTACAGGGGCAAAATGTTCCTCTTTTCCCGAGAATTCTCTAGGGATTTTCATAGCATCCGCGTACTCTTTTGCAAGCATGAATGAGAGTTGAGAAGACATATTTTATATAAGTTAGTAATATCCTTTTATGTAATAAAAAAAGATAAAATATTTTCAAATTTATTAAAGAGGATTATTTAAGATATATCGGTAAAATATATTGTAATTCGGTACAATTAAGTCCATTATTACCTAAATATAAATCAATGAATTTTTTAGTTTTTTCTGTTTTTAAAGATTTTATGATATCATTATATTTTTTTAATAATTCATCTTTTGGTATTAATTTTTTATATCTAATGAAAATCAAATGATTTTCTATTAAATATTCTTTATCCATATCAATTAAACAATACTCAAATTTATAATCGCCTTTACCAAACCCCCTATTTACCAATAATAATGGTTCCGTATAGCCTGGTTTATCAATGTAATGTTTTTTTTTAATATTTTTATGCTTCGCCTCAATTAGTTTATGATCCACTACATCCGAACTATATATTAATCGTGTTTTAGTTCCATCATCTATTAATGTTTTATTATTTTTTTTCCCAGCAACAGACCAATCAATATTACCCACATGTACACTATATCCCAATTCGTTTAACGTAATTGCTCCTGTTAGTAATTCTTTAATTTTACAAGTATTATTTACTGTATTAAATGATATAAAATCTCCTATTCTATTAATATATCTTGAATTATCATTATCAATATAATTATTTTGTATAACTAGTATTACTGTATCTTGACCTGTTTCAATGTATTTTTCAGAAGAGCAGTCTATAAAATCTATTATATTATAATATTTATCAATGTGTTCTCTCATTTTATTATAATATAAACAATTTGTAACACTTTTTGGCAATACAAATAGTAATATACCATCGTATTTAAGTTTATCCAATGAATGTATTATAAATTCTACAAATATATTTGGTCTTCCACTATAATAATCTTGATAATATTTATGAACATCTCCTTTCTTTCTAACAAAATAAGGTGGATTTCCAATAATTAGATCATATAATTTATTATTATTGATATCATATTTTATATAATCTTCATTTAATAATTCTACATTATTTTTAAATTCTAAATTTTTAATAGAATTAAAAATATCTTTATTATATTCAATTCCGGTAATATTAGTATTAAATTCTTTATCAATTGCGTTTATAATTTGACAACTCCCGCAAGATGGTTCTAATGTTTCTAGTATCTTTCCAGGTTCTATGAGATTTTTTATTATTTCAATAGATTTTTTTATAATATTAAATGGTGTGAAGAATATCCCTTGTGATTTTTTAATTTTTTCATCTAAATTTTTCGTTATAGTTATAGATAAATTGTCGAATTGTTCGTTCATACTTTTATAATTTAAAATAAAAAATATTTCAAATTATATCTTAACTTATCCATAGTTTATTTACTTACCTTATATAGTTTATTTACTTACCTCACCATTTTTATTTGCCAAGCTGGGTTAAGGACTCCGGCATGATTTCGCCACCTTAATAACATATGTATTGTAGAATTTGTATTTGTTTTTAGTACAACTGTATTTTTTAGTTTATTCCTACCACTCTTAAGTTCTTTTATACCAGTTGCTACAATTTCTTCATTATCAATTGCATCTACATGAAATAATCCATCTTTAAAACACATATACTGTTTTCCATTTTGCGTTTTATAAAATTTAGCATTTAGTTCTTCGATGTTCATTCGTCTTGCATTATCAACTAAGTAATCATTGATAGATTTATCCACAATTTTCTTCTTTTCCTTAATTTTTCCTTTCTCATTCGTGTATATAGTGTTAAACCAATCTAATTTACTATAATTAGTTTGTGTTACATTTTTCAAATATTCGCCTTTTTCGGGTTTATCAACTTCGTATAGTGTTGATATATCTTGAATACATGTATCGTAGAAATATTCAGAGTAATTAGTATTAAAATTAGATGAAAGTGATAGAAATTGCGGACAACCTGTAACTTTACTACAACCATATTTAAATTCAATATGTTTAACTACTTTTTTGCCCGACACTGTAAATTCAAAATCAAAGTCATAGTTAAAAGACCTCCCACCCTTAAAGATACATTTAATACTGTCATACTCGCTATAACAATATTTTCCAATATAAGCAAATAATTCTTCTTTTAATTCTTGCCATTCATTTGTTTCATACCAGCCTTGGGGTATGATATCATTGACTAGAGCATAAATAATAATTTCTCTCTGTTTATTATTTTTATCATTATTCCCTCTCCCTTTAGGTTTATTAAATAAACTATAATCATCTTTATTTAAAATTGTATCTTTGCCTTTAATTGAGATAATGATTTTTCCTTGATATTCCCCATTATACCCATTCGCACCGCACCCATCGATATTATTCCCGTTGGCATCATATCCATCACCATCATATCCATCGATATCATACCCACACGCATCATATCCATCGCCATCATATCCATCGTTATCATATCCATTGGCATCATATCCATCCACATCATATCCATCAATATCATACCCATCACCATCATATCCATCGTTATCATACCCATTTGCTTCATAACCTGCAGACATATCTTATTGTGTCAAGATAACTATTTACTACCATAAATTAGAAAATTTTCAAATTTTCAAATTTATTAAAGAGAATGTGTTAAATATATAATGAAGTTCACGTAGTAGATGACTATACGGTCGTTGGGTTTAATAGTTTAAATGTAAAACTGTATTTTAAATGTAAAACTGTATCTGGAAATAAAAAAAATAGTCCTATTTTTTTTACACACACTTTTTTATTTACAAGTTTATTCTTCTTCTTCTACAACAAATGTATCTTTTAGACATTCTTCGGTTCCCTTCTTTCTCTTTTCTTCCTTTTTCCTAACTTGTGCTTCGTCTATTTCTTTCCATATTTCTACAACTTCTGGACACTCTTTAATTTCCATTGTCCTTACAATCAAACTATACTCAAATGGATCATCATCGCTATCATATACGGCATATACGCGGGCATATTTATATTTTTCACTTGATGGAGCATAATTACTAAGTGGTTTTAGATTATTTAAAGTCTTTTTCATTCCAGCAAAATTTGTATGGACTTTCTTTTCCACAATAGTACACTCATAGAAATCTCTATCATTTTTTTTTGGCATTGCTCTGCCATCTAGATCTTTCCCTGTAAATGCTTTGTAAAATGATTTGACCTCATCTAATACTTCCTCATCTTCGCCATCTGAAACTAGGAATCTTTTAAGTTTATGGACAGTAGCATGCTGTTCAAGCTTAGCATACATCCTTTCCTTTGGAACTTCTTTCCTCCTAACAGGAACTTTTCCAACAACTTCTTCTTTACATCTAACAGAACCTTTCATATCCCTATCAATGATATCAATCTGCTTTTCATACTCCAAACAGCTTTCAATACATTCTTTACTATTGGAATACAGTTTTGTTTTCTTCTTGTTTTCTGGGTGTTTCCACCCAATATAGTTAAACAAGAATCGACAAAGCTGATATTGGACATCAGGATTCTTGTTATACTGTTCGTGTGAAAAGATTACATTGTCAAAATTCCCAATTTCTTCGTTAATCAAAGTAACACTCATTCCAACACAATGGAAACCAGTGATGAAGATTGGTTTCCCAGGATACTTTTCGATAATACCCTTAACCTGGTCAGCTGGTTCATTATTGTGTGGAATTTGGGTGACCTCCACCTTTCCAGTAGATTCATCAATAACACATTCATTTGTGCCTTCACCATTAACAACAATAACAGCTGACCCTGGATATATGTCAAGGATAATTTTCATTATAGCAAAGTGGGTAAGTTTTCTACAGTAACCTGGAACAAAGTTCAATGTAAACTCGTTTTCCTTAATCGCCTTACCCTTCAATTGCCCTAGAAGGTGCTTTACATAGGAAAGATGTCTGTGTTCATTGCCAAGCTGAAAATAGTAGTTTTCACCATACCATTCCACAGATTTGCCTGCTTCCAATGCTGCTCTTTGCTTATTATTGCCCCAAAGCTTGACAAAATCATCTGGAATAGTCTTATCAATCAGTGGTGATTCTTCAACAGAAATAATGCGAGAACAATCTTTCACACCAAAATACTTGTCAGACCTCATAATACCAAACTGTTCTTCAACATCTACGATATGAATCCTCTTAAACAAGTCGTGTTGACGCTCGTGTTCTTCTACCCATAGATTAAACGGGGTAGCAGTATACATGTAAACCCTTTCAACTGTTTGATAACTGTTCATCGTTAGTATCTGTTCTCTGTAAGGGGGGACATAAGCATGTGCTTCATCAATATGAATTACAATCTTCTTAGTGAAACTCTTTGAATCATCGAGTTCATCAATCAATTCTAAGATAGACTTATCAAACCTTTTAGGATGAGCACACATAATAATGTTCTCAATACCATTTTTGATATGATTCTTTACACCCACAACATCTTTCGAATGATTGTATTTTCCTTCTTTTTTGCCCCTCGAATTGAAAACACAGATATTTCCTTCAAACCTTTCATTCGCCCTTTCGAAGAACTGGAGGTTAGACTTGATTGTATTCATCGTGATGATAAGATGAACACAATCTTTTTCATTCTCGATGTTTTTCAAGCAAATGAAAGTCTTACCCTCCTGAGGTTTTCGGATGATCGCGTAAAAGTATTTTTCATCTGAGATATCACTCATTATAAAATGAGATAATAAGGTTGGATTTAAAGAAGAATCAAAAATTATTTCAAATTTTTAAAAGAGAAAAATAATTTATATGATAATTATATATGAGCGAACTTCCAAGTGAACATAATACTTATGAATATTCATCAGTTAATCCAATTCAATTATTAGTCGCTAATACAGGTTATGGGAATTCAACTCACGATAATATAGCTGTTTATTCTTTTGCTATTAAACCAGAAGAACATCAACCGTCTGGAACATGTAATTTTTCTAGAATAGATAGTGCTAGATTAGTAATTAAAGGTGCTCCAAATGTTCAAGTTGGCGATGAAAATTGTTGTTGTTGTGACCAATATGATGTCTATGCCATTAATTATAATGTTTTAAGGATTATGAGTGGAATGGGTGGATTAGCGTATAGTAATTAATTTTTAAGATTAATTTTTAATATTATAATATTTATAATAGTATTATAATGGGAGGTGGATTATTACAATTAGTTGCTTATGGAGCACAAGATATATATTTAACAGGTAATCCACAAATTACATATTTTAAAACTGTTTATAGAAGACATACTAATTTCTCAATGGAATCTATTGAACAAGTATGGAGCGGTGATCCATTATGTGGTAGAGCAACATCAACTATAAGTAGAAATGGTGATTTAATCCATAAATTATATTTACAACAAACTATTAATGTTAAAACAACTAAAGAAGCATTAGATAATGAATTAGAATGTTGTGGAGATGATGGAAATGCTAATAGTGGTGGTATTTATATATATAATCCAACCCACACTGGAATTGAAAATATTGAAATAGAAATTGGTGGTCAATTAATAGATAGACATAGTGGGAAATGGATGGAAGTATATTCAGAATTAACAGAACATAATAGTGCTGGTATATTAAGTATGGTTGGCTCTAATGGAGGAACTAAATTTCAAAATATGAGTAGAGGGGGTGGAACAATTGTAACTAGTTTAGGTTCTATAATAGATAAAGTTGGATCAGGACAATCTATAAATATTGAAAATTTATTAAATAATGAAGAAACCATATTTAATGGAGAAAATTGTATCAATACTAAATTTGATGCATATGTTCCATTACGATTTTGGTTCTGTAGAAATCCGGGTTTAGCTTTACCTTTAATAGCATTACAATATCATGAAGTTAAAGTTAATTTAGAATTAAATAAAAGCATAGTTACAAACGAGGCCCTATGTTTCGGTAATCAAATTCAATATGAATGTAATAGATTATTTGCTGATTATATTTATTTAGATACCGATGAAAGGAGAAGGTTTGCTCAAGTAAGTCACGAATATTTAATTGAACAAGTTCAACATATTAATTTTAAAAATACAGGTGGTGATTTAAATTTAAATTTTAATCATCCAGTTAAAGAAATTATATGGACTGGGGGTCAAAATGATAGAACAGGGTTATTTGGTAAATTACCGGGAAGTTCAACCGATTATATAAAAGATGATTATTATAATGAGAACAATGTTAAGTATAATTTAGAACTTAATGGTCAACAAAGAATGAGTGAGAGGCCTTTAGAATATTATACTAAACAACAGGTATATGATTATCATACAGGGAATCCAGTTGGGTCAGGAGATCCATTTATAAAAAAAGATTGTTGTTTAAAATATAATACAAACTATATAGACCCACATTCTTATAGGAGAAAAGGTGGAACTATAAATGAAGGTTTAGATGAACCATTTTCCAATGTATTATATGTATATAAAAATGAAACGAGTGAACCTTTATCATCTCAAAGAATAAATACTGATAGGGTATCTTTATTAACGGGTGAAAATATACTAACGAAAGATAATGAATTTACATTGGCTCAAGCAGGTTCTAATATTTTGTATATTAAATTAAATGAAAATGATATAAACGGTAACTTTTGTATTAAATTTGTATATGAAAATATACGTTTATTTACTTATAATAAAGAAGATCAAATTACTACTGAAGAAATTACAAACTCTGATGGGTTTTATATGATAAATACTGCAGATTTGAATACAAATTTCTATTATATTAAAGAAAATGTAGAAATAGAGAATAATATTGACGAAGTTCGAATTAGTCAACCAATTGAATTTATATTTGATGAAAGACAAAAACCATTATTAGATAATACTATAAATATACCGCAACCTGTTCAAAATGACTTGACAGAGATCGACAATATAGAAAATGGTTTATATTTTAAATTATATGCAGGGGCAAATACAGTTACAACTAGTTCAAAACGTTATAAAATATCTTTTGAAGATAATGATGCACAATATAACGTTAAACTATCAAGTGCCAGCTTTATTAGTAAAGATAATCCAACTATTGGAGATGCTCCGGCTTTATTTATTGCATTAGAAAGTGTAAGTGGTGGCTTAATACAGACTCAAGAAGTAGAAGTTTCGCATTTAATAAATATTACAGATCCTTGTATTAATACTAGTACAGTTATAAACACAATTGATATAGATAGTGGTTCTATTGTTTTGAAAAAAAATATTAACACAGTAGAGTTAGGATCGTCGTCATATTTAAAGTTTGCTCCTTGTACCGATAAACCATATATACAATTTAGTGTAAGTGGAGAGATGTCAAGCAAATATTATATATGTTTTGATAATGGTCCGGGTAATTGCGAAGAGGGAGCTGAACCTGCCGGTTTAGATATTATATATCAATTAACATTTATAGTTACTGCCTCCACGGAGTATCCTATAAACCAATTCTTGGGTGCACCGAAATTAAATTTTTTTGAAATAACAAATTTACCAGAAAATTCAGATTATATATTTCGACTCGATAATTATACATATTTTAAAAATACTAATGGTGTAATTTTAAAAAAAAAAGGAAATATTGAAACAACGATAATAGAACACAATTGTAAAAGTAATTTTAGAACTGTATTTAATATTTCTGGAAATGCATCATTTACAATTGATAATATAAATAAAGATATATATTATACATTTAGTAATAATTATCAAAAATTACCTAAAAATATATTTTTTTCAACAAAGGGACCTAAAGATACATCAAGTTGTTTACCTAAAGGCTCAAAAGGGTTAATTCCAGAAAAACAAGAATATATAAATACTAAAAAGTGTAAAGGTTCTGATATAACTCATGTAAAGGAAAAATTAGATATAAATAATGATAGTTCTTATTTAAAAATTAATTTTACAATAGATGATTGTTTAGTTAGTAATTTAGGAACACAGGCTGAAGTTTATCATTTTATAAATACATATGATGACGGAGTTGTTAAAACAAATCAAACATTTCAATATAACCCGAATTCATCTGGTATAGTAACAATTAATAATAGTGGTGAAAATTCTATATCTGGTGTAGGGATATTATTAGACAATGTAGTTGATGTATCTAGTAGCACTCAGGGTTTCTATAATCAATTTATACCAATACAAGACAGTCATGTTATAAAATTAAATGCAAATGCTACATATACTAGTGTTAGAACATTTATTTCTTTTATCCCAAGTGCTTCAATGTCACCAAACAGTGCTAGTGGTAGTCGCGTATGGCCAAGAACTGAAGGTAATAATGGTATTACTCAACCTGATAGTGATATAGCATTTCCATTTATTTATATTGAGTGGGATTATGATTATAAAAATAAAGTATTTTTCCCAGATATAACAAATGTTGATAGTTTTAGTTTTCCAACAGAGTTATTCTTAAATGTTGATGGTTTAGATATTCCGGGTTATTGTGGTATTAAAATACCAAATAAAGTTAATAGTTTATCTATACTTCAAGACATGAATAAAAGAATAAAAAGCATTGAAAATAGAATGGATTCAAGTGTAAATATAAGTGGTTTAAAAGCTTGGACTAGTCCCAAATTAGCATTACAAGATACATTTAAATTAGATAATAAAGATTATAAATATAATTTTATCATACCCCCAAATAAATCCAATGCCACAAATCCAAATTTTAAATTCTTTTTAGATTATTTTGATGAATATATTAAATCCTCGGCAAGTAATTTAACTAAAGGAGTAGATATAACAGATTATTCATGTTTAGATAATAGTGATATAAAATTTAAAGTGATTAGGAAAAAAAGATCACCTGTATGTGAAAAATTTATGGATCCAAATAGCCCATTCTTTAAAAATAGCATAATTAGAAGAATCTATAAAGAAACATTAGATGAACTAATGGAAAAGAAGAATACAGAAGGACATCTTATAATAGGCAATCCTGATATTTGGAATAAATCTAGTAACAAATATACAATATATGAAAATGGGAACAGCACTAGCAGTAATACATGTGAAAATATATCAAGTACTGATGAATTTTTGAGATTTGAAATTCATTTTCAAACTCCTATAAATGTTTCTTATTCTATAAAAAAAGATAAATATATATCTGCACCAGGTATTAAATATTTTTCATATTGGTTACCATATGAATTAATATATAATAACTCAATAAATATAATAGGAAATGATGTATTATGGAATAAATTTATACAAGTAGTAGGCAACCCGGACCTGGATGGCAGTACTGACTTTGGTAATTGTATTATATCCGATTATTATAAATATAATTATCCTAATAATATAAATAAAAATTGTATTTATAATCTAAATGCTACTGGATTATATAATCAATTTATATGGAATCCTGAAGATAAATCTGTAGACACAACTGGAGTTAACGCGGGGCCAATAACTTCTCCTGCAATAGTTGATGGTAAAGAACTTTTAACCGGTTTTGAAGGAGATTATAATCAATTAAGACCAGATTCATTTTGTAATATACTTGAAACATCTATATGTAGAGGCGTTATTCATTTACCAAATAAAGATTATAATATAGATAGAACAAAATCTTATAATAATTTTGATGGAGATATAATAAATAATGTTAGGTGGGATAATCCAGATGTATTTTATGGAAGAAATAATAGTTTAGGTAATGATAAATATGGTATTGTAAAACCTGCAGTTACATCTTCTACTGCAACAAATATAAAAAACAAAGGTTATGCTCAAGCATACCATATGTATTCAGCAGTATTACATGATAATGCTTATGATAGAAGGATTTATGCTTTAAGTTTTGATGATACAGGTGATAGAGCTTCATATCTTCCTATAAAATTTGATAGTGATAAAAATAAAATTATAGAATTAAAAGTAAATATTGAATTAAATAAATTTAAAATTTAAAAATGAATTATTTGTAAATAATCAAATTCATAAACTGGTCATAGTAGATCCCGCCCTTACAAATCCGCCAGTTTTTACATTTTTCATTTTTACCCATCTTACACCTTTGCTATATTTGGTATTTTTCCACCAATTACCATCTTTTCCTTTCATAATTGTCCCTTCTTCAGTGCAATGAGCACAATGACCTAAACCTTTGGGAGAAGGTTCTGTCCCTTTAAATTTCTTTTTTTTATCACAAATACAATGTTTTAATGTTGGTCTAGAACGCGGTTTAGATATTGTTCTTTTCTTTTTTGTTTGACTTCTTTTTTGTGTTTTAATCTTTTTTCTACATTTATCTTTTATATTTTCACATTTATCTTTATGAAATGTTCCCTTTTTTGTACACCTTTTACCATCAGCTTTTGATAAACCACATCCTCCTTTCTTTTTACTTTTCTTTTTAGATTTTTTTATTAAATCAGAAAATTTATATTTACCACCTACCATTTTTTTTGGAATATTCCGAGTCATTATAATATATAATATATAATAGTTATAATTTAATAATATTCTTCATCTTCTACCATTTCTTCTTTTTGTTCTTCATTAAAAGGTTCATTATAATCACTCACAGAATATATAAATTGTATAAATGGATATGAAGTATCTCCCTTATTATGAAATAATTTAATATTTAGTGATTTAGAATAATCTCTAAAATATGTATAAAGGTTTATAATATCTTCGGAATACATTGAATTATAATGTTCATAATACTCTTGATCTATATCCATGTCATTATAGTCATATTTAGTTGTTGGTAAAACATATTCACAGTAAACAAAAAATTTGAATTTTTGATATAATTCTTTATTATCTATAAATCTTTCCAAATCTTCATTTGAATCAATCCAATCGCGGAGTCTTACATAGATTTTAAATAAAAAATTTTCATAATATTCATTTGAATAAGAAATCTTTGTTGATACCCAATTTTTATATTCTTGTTTCATATTAAATTATAAAGATATATTAATATATTAATATAAACATATGAAAATTGCTATAACTGGAAAAATGTGTTCAGGAAAGTCTACGATTGCTAATATGATACAACAATTCGATAATGAATATGATACATATTCATATGGACAAAAAATCAAAGATATAGCAGTAGATTTATTTAATATGAGAAATAAAGATAGAACTTTACTAATTAATATAGCTTCAAAATTAAGAGAAATAGATGAAGATGTATGGTCTAAATATATAGTAAATAAGACTAGATATAAAAAAAAATGTATTATAGATGATTTACGATTTCAAAATGAATTAGATATGTTAGATGATACTTGGAAAATTATAAGGTTAACAATCAATCCTGAAGATCAAAAAGAAAGAATAAGGAAAATTTATCCAGATAATTATGAAGATCATTATAGAAATATGGGACATAATTCAGAGAAAGCAAATTTAGATTTATCTAGAAGAGATGTCGTACTTGATATTAATACAAGTGAAGAAAATTATGATCAAATTAAACATAAATTATTTCTATTAATAGCTAAATCTAATTAGATATAGAAAATATCATTAATATAGCAGTTACAGCTGTTGTTATAATATTTGCTTGAATTTCTTTAATATTATTTATTTTTTCTACATCATCCCATTTTTCACAATTATTGCTTGTCATTACATGTAAACTAAATGTAAATATTATATATATTAAACTCATATATACTAAATATTGTATACTACTTTGTGAACCTCCTCTAGTTAAACCATCATATACATCTTTATGGACTGTCCCATATCTAAAACCATCCATAACCATATATAAATAAAACTGCCAAAAACTTAAGATTAATGTTGATATAAGTCCTTGACTGATAGATATTTCTCCATCATTTGGTATAAACCCTAAAATAGAAAAGTTCTTACATATATTTATAATATAATAGGCTGCATAAGATACTAATGCAAATGTTACTATATATGATTTATCGCATAATAATTCTGGATTAGAAGAACATGTTTGTGCATCATTTATAACATTATAAGCTATAAAACCAACTACTATATAGGCTACTAATGATAATATTGTCCTTACTTGATTATTTTCTTCATAGTTTTTTTGTTCTTTTTCAGGTAATTCATCTGCTTTTACAGAACTGTATATTATACCTCCAATTATACTTAATACTCCAAACATAAACCATAATTGCATCGGTTTATTCTTTTTATTCCAATTTCTCATTAAAGCTACTAAAGCTACAAAAAATACAATAATACCTACTGTAATAATTCCACCTATACCTTGAAAGAAATTATCTGAATTTAATTTAAATATATATGAACTGTGGATAAGGTAGTATATTATAGCTATAATAATACCATAATCATATACATAACTGTTTGCCATTATATAATATATATAATATTTTAATATTCTAATAAAATTTGAATAATATTTAAAATTATTTCAATAATTAAATATAAAATGCTATTAAATATTAAAATTGATCAGACGAATAGAGAACATTATGATTATTTAAATAGCTTATATACAGAACATAATCATTACCATGAAGGAGATAGTGGATTAGATTTATATTGTCCTGAAGAAATTATAGTTGAACCAGGTGAAACTAAAAAAATCAACCTAAATATATCTTGTGAAGCAACTAAGAAAGTTTTACAACCAGATGAAAATGATTTATTAACGTTTATGACAATGCCTACATCATATTTTCTCTATCCAAGGTCATCAATTATTAAGACTCCATTAAGGATGGCAAATTCAGTTGGTATTATTGATGCAGGGTATCGTGGAAATATTATAGCTTGTGTAGACAATATTAAAAATGAATCATTTACAATTGAAAAGGGGACACGATTATTTCAGATTTGTTCTCCCGACCTTAGTCCATTAAAGTTTAATTTAGTAAATACTTTAACAGAGACCAGTCGTGGTGAAGGTGGGTTTGGTTCTACAAATAATTAGTTATATAAAATTAAATATTATCTATTATTTTTTATATGGATGATAAATACAAAATAATAGATAATAGAAAATCTGATAAATTAAAAAAAACTACCCTTTCTGGTTATAAAAAAACAGATGTATTTAATGCTTTATTTAAAAGTATAGGAGCTAAAAAAATAGAAAATGCATGTAATTGGATTACTGAAGCAATATGTTCAGGCTATATAGAAGATTCTTGGAATAAATTATTATTATATGCTTCAGATACAATAACTATAAATAGTCCTAAATTACCTAATTATCTTTATAAAAAGAATGTATTATTCTATAATATTTATAATAATACAAAAGATAAATTAGAATTAAGGAATGATCAAAATATAAGAAATCTTTTTTTTTCAATCGTAGTTATTTTATCTTTAGCACCCAAAAATAAAATATATAATAAATATCCTAAACTAAAAGATACAGATTTTGATTATAATATATTTTCAAACCGTTTATTTGCCGAAATGGTCATATTACCAGATGATTTTATCCATTATAATGAACCAGAAGAGTTAAAAGTTTTTTTTAATGAAATATATACACATCTAAAGGATACAAAAGGTGGATATAATAAATCAATATACTGGATTATTTGGTTACTTGAATGGGAAAAGAAAAATAAAAAAATAAATACAACACAATGGTTCATAGATTCTAGAGATGTAGATGTTAAACAGAACTATAAATCCGATTTAATATGGATTATATGGGAGATTATATTACTAGAACTTAAAGAGAAAGATAAGTTTATAAAAAAACAAGTTCTATCATTATATGAACTATATAAATATGAATTTACAGCGGGAAAGAGGAATAAAAGGTTGCCTTACGTATATAGCTCTGTTGCATATTTATGTAATAATATAGATCAAAGTATTAATATTATAAATGATAAAGATATCTTAATACAATCACAAATAAATAATAATAAAATGTTTGAATCAAAAAAAATAAATGAAACAAATGATTTAAAAAATATGCCAACTATTAAAATTCAACATGTTAAGAAATCTAAAAATGTGGATGAAGATAAAGAAAAATGTATTGATAAGTTAACATTATTTAATGATATTGATAGTATAGTATCAAAATAATTATAAATATATATAATAAATGGAACTTGAACATATCTTAATTATTCTACTAATATTATTCATATTATACAGTCTAAAAAAAGATGATGAAGTAGAACCATATAGGAATTAATTATTATCTAAACATCTTTGATAACATTCATTCCAATTATCTGCACCTGTACAATTATTTGAACAATCAAATAATTTATCTGCCTTCATTCTTTGACGAGTTGGGTATCCTGAAACTGTTTCATATACTTCTGGACCAATACCCATTTGTGGATAATTTAGATTTGTTGTTGCTGAATGTGTATCACTTATAGTTGGATTTGAGCGAAAATAAAAAAATATTCCCAGTAAAATTAATATAATAACTCCTACAACAATTAACCATAACAACAAATTATTACTATCTTCATTTTTCTTATTCTTATTTTCATTTCCCTTATCTTCTTTATTTTCCATTCTTTCAGTAATATTATATCCGTTAAATAATATATACATTAATACAATTATTAATAATATCTGTTCTATATTCATATAGTATTATAATACATATTTATTTTTCTATATATTTCTGAAGTAATTCTTTATAATTCCATTCCTCTTCATTTGCAATTAATTTAAGCAATACCATATTCTGTATTTTAATGTATAATTCTAGTTTCTCGAGGATATCTTCATCAATAAACATTTATATTTTTGTGTAATAAATAATAAAATTTTCAAATTAATATTTTAAGACATAGTTATAAATATATATATATATGTATTATGGATACTTTACCATGTGATATAATAAATAATATATTAAGGAAAGTAACATGTGATAATACACCACTATTAACATATAGATTAAAATATGTTAATAGATCATTTAATAAATTTATAGATAAAGAAGAGTATGAAGTATGTAAATACTTACTAGATACAGAAAATAATAAAGAAAAACTATATAAAAATGGTAATAAATCAATATATACATGGTTATATGGAAATGGTATATTTATCAAATATATAGATGTATTTGGTTTAATAAAATATAATAGAAGAGATATATTAGATTATTCAATGAATTATAATAAAAATATAAATATTATATTTAACCGTTTTTACTTAACAAATTTAAATAAAAAATTTAATATATTTGAAATAGGATATCAAGGTAGATCATTTTTCATATATGCATGTGAATTGGGAAAATTAGATATATGTAAATTTTTTTTAAATAGTTATAAAAATAATGAAATTGATAAATATACATGTTATAATTCACAAGTTGAAGAAGGTATAAATACTTGTTTGAGATATAATCATTCAAATGTATATAAATATTTAATTAAATATCATATTGATAAAATTTGAATTTTATTATTATTTAAAATAATAAACTAATATATAAATAATAATGAGAGTTCAAAAAAGAAATGGATCTATGGAAGAGGTGTCTTTTGATAAAATTTTAAATAGAATTAAGAGTCTATGTAATGATCCAAATCTTAAAAAACTTAATGTAGATCCATCAATTATAGCACAGAAAGTATGCTCAGAAATATATGATGGAGTTACAACTGAAGAATTAGATATTTTATCTTCAGAAATATCAATTTCTCTATATTCTACAGATACTGATTATAAAATACTTGCTTCAAGAATTATTATTTCTAATCATCACAAAAATACTTCAAGTGATTTTAAAGAAGTAATTGATAAACTTTATAATTTTAAAAGAAATGGTGAGAAAGAAAATTTAATCAGTGAAAATTTATATAATCTAGTCCAAGATAATATCAACGAAATTAACGATATGCTCGATTATAAGTTTGATTATAAGTTTGATTATTTTGGATTTAAAACATTAGAAAGAAGCTATTTGCTAAAAGTTGATGATAAAATTATTGAAAGACCTCAACATTTGTATATGAGGGTAGCTTTATCTATTCACCGCAATGATATTAATAAAGCATTTGAAACATATTTAGGTATGGCTAATCAAGATTTCATTCATGCTACACCAACATTGTTTAATGCAGGAACAAAAAGGGAACAATTTTCAAGTTGTTTCTTACTTATGATGCAGGATGACTCAGTTATAGGTATTTATGATACATTAAAAGATTGTGCTAAAATCTCAAAACATGCTGGAGGTATTGGATTAGCTATTCATAATATTAGGCCTAAGGGTTCATTCATTGCTGGGACAAATGGTTATTCAAATGGAATTGTTCCTATGCTTCAAGTTTATAATAATACAGCAAGGTATATAGATCAAGGAGGTGGAAAAAGGAATGGTTCATTTGCTATATATTTAGAACCATGGCATGCAGATATATATGAATTTCTAGAACTAAAGAAAAATAATGGCAATGAACATGAAAGAGCAAGAGATCTATTTTATGGTATGTGGATTTGTGATTTATTTATGAAAAGGGTTGAGGAGAATGGTAAATGGTCTCTATTTTGTCCACACAATTGTCCTGGATTACAAGATACTTGGGGTTCCGAATTTGAAGAATTATATATGAAATATGAAAAAGAAGAAAAATATATCAAAAGGGTAAATGCTCAAGAATTATGGTTTGCTATCCTTACTTCACAAATAGAGACTGGAACACCATATTTGGTATATAAAGATGCTTGTAATATGAAATCAAATCAACAGAATCTAGGAACTATTAAATCATCTAATTTATGTACAGAGATTGTAGAATATACTAGTAAAGAAGAAACTGCTGTTTGTAATCTTGCTTCAATATCTTTAAAAGCATGCTTAGATTATAAAAACTATAGCGAATATTCATTTAGAATTTATTCTAAACCAGGGTGTCTATATTGTGAAGCAGCTGAAAGGTATTGTAATAAATACAATATTAATTATGAAAAATTATCCTATAAAGATTTAACTCTATCAGGAGTATATCCTAATGGTGTTAAATTTCCACAAATCTATATTAAAAATGGTATTAATTATACTCATATTGGTGGATTTACCGATCTAGAACAATATATGAAACCAACATATAATTATACGAAACTAAAGGAAATTACTAAAATATTAGTTAGGAATTTAAATAATATCATTGATTATAATTATTATCCAACTGAAAAAGCAGAATTATCTAATTTAAGACATAGACCTATTGGCATTGGTATACAAGGGTTAGCAAACGTATTATATGAGATGAAAACATCATTTGACGATGATTATGGTAAAGAATTAAATAAGAATATTTTTGAAACAATATATTATGCTTCATTAGAAGCGTCTTGTGATATTGCAAAAGAAAGAGAAAATGACATGGTTAAACTAAAAGGAATGTATATAAATCAACCAGAACTACAAGAAGATATTAAAACTTTATATAATAAGTTAAATCCAACAGATGAAGAATTAAATAGAGATGAATATCTTGGAACATATTCAACTTATATTGGATCACCAATGTATAATGGAAAATTACAGTTTGATTTATGGAATAAAGAAGTAGATAATAGTCTACATGATTGGACTAAATTAAGGGAATATATTAAGGAATATGGCATTAGAAATAGTCTACTTGTTGCCCCTATGCCAACTGCATCTACTTCACAAATTCTTGGTAATTATGAATGTTTTGAACCAGTCATGTCCAATATATATACTAGAAGGGTTTTATCTGGAGAATATATGGTTATTAATGAATATTTAATTGAAGAACTAAAAATATTTAATATGTGGAATAGTAAACTTAAAGATAGATTAATAGCTGATAATGGTTCTATTCAACATATAGAAGGTATCCCTCAGTGTATTAAAGATAGATATAAAACTTCTTGGGAATTAAAGCAAAAACATATAATTGATATGTCAGCTGATAGAGGTCAATTTATTTGTCAGTCTCAAAGTTTAAATCTATTTATGGAATCTCCAAACTTTTCTAAATTATCTTCAATGCATTTCTATGCTTGGAAAAAGGGATTAAAGACAGGTATGTATTATTTAAGGACTAGACCATCTAGTAGTGCTATTAAGTTTACAATTAATCCAGAAACTTGTGAATCTTGTTCAGGATAATATTATATATTAAAGATTAATAAATATATTAATTATATTATGGTGATACATTACACCGACGAAGATGTTAAGGAGTTATTTGATTCTGATGAATTTAATAATAACTTATTAGCATATAAAAAAGATAATTCAAAAAAAATATCTGAATTATCTTCATTTTTTAATTCATTGGATATTAATAAAAAATATTATAAGATGAATATATCAAGTAAAAATAAAAAATTTAAAAATAATTTATCTGATGAAACATTAATTATTAAATATATTAATAATGAGTTAAATAAAGTAACAGAAGAGAATATTTCTGTTACTATTCAAAACATTAATAATAAAATTTTAGAAAATAAAACTTTATTGCCAATAATAATAGATACAATTATAAATAAATGTATATATCAATTACAATATATTGATTATTATATTAATATACTAATGGAATTATTAAATATAAAATCTAATATTGATATAGATTCTATTATAAGGAAAAAATCTAATGAGATTTTTTCTATTGATATAGAACTGGAAGATACTTATGACAATTTATGCAAAGTTAATAAAAATATTGATGAATTTATAGGTATTAGTATATTAATTATAAAACTTGAATTATTATCTGTTATAAATGATTATACTGATAATATAATTGTGAATATGATGGAAAAGGCTAAAATAGATGATAATGATATAAGTTATAAATATATATTATCATTATATAATATATTTAAGCTTCTTGATAAAGATTATGTAAATAGAAATTTAGATAAATTAAAAGAACTTTCTAATAACGAAAAAATTTGTAAAAAGAATAAATTCAAAATAATGGATATTTTAGACTTAATAAAGACTTAAAGTTATAGAATTAAGTATTAAAAAGATGTACTACTGCAATGTCCGTTTTGATAATATTACTTGCGATACAAGTAATGAGTTAGATTTTTATAATAATACAATGGATACAATTGATACAAATATTATTATAAATGAAAATTTATTATATAAAACGAATAAGTATAATAAATTATGTGAAATAAAATATGATTTATTAAAATATATAAATAATGAAACTAAAGAGTTAGATTCTTTACTAACAATAGAAACAGAAGCAGATATGGATATTCGTAATAATATATTAAGTCATATTAATGAAAATACATCATCTATTAAAGAAAATGTATCATCCATAGATGAAAATGTATCATCTATTAAAGAAAATACATCATCTATTGATAAGCAAGAATTATCTATAGAGAAAAGTATATCACCAATATTAAAAGAAATGATAACTACAATAAATAAATTTAAACAAGAATTTACAATTAAACAAGATAATTTATTAAATATAGAAAAAAAATTTATAAAAGAAATAAAAAAAAATAGACATGATGTAAATGTTATAAATGAATTAATTAATAAAACAGGTGATCTTACAATGACTTATATAGAAGAAGGTAGTGATGAAGATATCTTAATAGATAAAATGATAGAACTATCAAAAACTATTAAAGATAATAGTAAAATATATTCTATAAAAGATAAATATGTTAAAGCAAGAATAGATATGATTGAATATATTGAAGTTACTAAATATTTAAATAATTTTAATACTGGTAATACTTGTTCAATATGTTTAAGTAATAAAGTAGATAAATATTATGTCCCTTGTGGACATACTTGCTGTAAGAAGTGTGCAGAAAGGTCTTTATCATTAAGTAATTCATTCGCCACTCACTCTTATAATAAGTGTGAATTTTGTAGAACTACAATTGAAGAATATAATAACTTATATTATAATTAGTTTTTTTTTAAAATCATTTATTTTTTTTATATCTATTATATTATAAAAGATGACAAATTATGATGTTACAACTTTTTCGGATGGGAGTTCGCAGACACTTAGCCAAAGCGACAGTTTAGAATTGAAAGATAAATATAGAATTGAAGTTGATCATGCAACAAATGGTATTAATTTTGTTATTGCAAACAATAACATTTTAGATCACTCGGAATGGGCGGGGGGATTCACAGGGGATTTTACAGTAAAGGTCACGCGACACAAGAACCCTTCTCATGCAACACAAAACAAGCAAGTTCAGGGCACAGCAACCTTCACCATTACAGTTTCAGCACCAGAACCTGAGCCTGAGCCTGAACCAGAACCTGAGCCTGAGCCTGAACCAGAACCTGAGCCTGAACCAGAACCTGAGCCTGAACCAGAACCTGAGCCTGAACCTGAGCCTGAGCCAGAACCTGAGCCAGAGCCTGAGCCTGAACCTGAGCCTGAGCCAGAACCTGAGCCTGAGCCAGAACCTGAGCCTGAGCCAGAACCTGAACCTGAACCAGAACCAGAACCGGAA